>Ga0256826_1002029_pt1 | contig 12503 bp, 11 predicted proteins | sample CV79metaG_FD_185975 | JGI IMG/M metagenome (GOLD analysis project Ga0256826, IMG submission 185975) | Hydrothermal vent microbial communities from East Pacific Rise, Pacific Ocean - CV79 | ecosystem: Environmental > Aquatic > Marine > Hydrothermal vents | place: Pacific Ocean: East Pacific Rise... | reverse complement strand
TCTGGATCTTTAGGGTAGTCAACATTTTCTGGCTCTTCTTCTGCATTTAAGTGGTAAAGATTTCCGAAGAACTCATCAAAACCATGGTTGGTTGGTAACATACTATCTAAGTCACCTAAGTGGTTTTTACCAAACTGACCTGAGACATATCCTTTATCTTTAAGTAACCCTGCTATGGTAGGTGCCTGCATAGGCATACCCTCTTTTGATCCTGGCAGTCCTACTTTAAGTAGACCCGTACGAATCGGAGACTCACCAGTAATGAAGGCAGCGCGTCCTGCTGTACAAGACTGCTGACCATACCAGTCAGTAAATGCCGCACCCTCTTTGGCGATACGGTCGATGTTTGGTGTTTTGTACCCCATCATTCCCATGTTATAGGTACTAACATTGAACCAACCAATGTCATCACCCCATATGACCAATACATTTGGCTTCTGAGCTGCACTGAGCAGTGTCACACCCATGATCGCAGCTGTAACTACTATCTTTTTTAATATCATTTTCTTCTCCTGATTTCAGTGTTATTGAACCTATATAATTCAAGTTTACTTGTTATAATACAGCAATATCGAACACTCAAGTAGCCACTTTACGCCATAAATAAGGAAGTTCATTATGCAGATACCTAGCACATATCATATGCATTTTTTTGACAGTGAGTTTCTAAAAAGTGTTGTGAGTGATTCAGACACACGTCATCAGCAAGTGACAGCAGGTCGTTTTGAAGGGAAGCTAAAGCGTATCATACTTCCTGATATCATTATAGATCATGGTGAATACAATCTTAAACTCATAGCAGAAGGTGCACTTTCTCCAAATACGGTCACATTAATGATAATACACCGCACAGATGAGATAGGTAAGATGTGTGGTATGGACCTGCAAGGTGGAAATCTTATCATTTTGCCCGTACATGCAGATGCTGAATTTACGATACCGCAACATACCAGTTGGACGGCTATCAATGTTCCAAAAGCACATTTGGAAAAATATGGATTTACAGTAGACACAACACAACTCTTTACGCTTAATCAAAACTCTTTTTATCAATTTAACCAAGCCTACTTAAGACTAGAACAGCAACTCGCAGAAGGAAAAGAGAGCCAAGAAGTACTTCAAGACATGATACTATCGCACTTTATCCAGAGTGTGGAAAGCTTAGAAAATAGGTTAGATTTGCGTTATTCAGATGGCTACCTGATGGCACTGAATGTGAGAGACTATATTATAGATCACGTTGAAGAACCACTACAGATGTATAAACTTTGCCAACTCACCAACAAAAGTGTCAGAACGATAGAGCGGACTTTTAAACAAGTCTTTAACATCACGGTGAGAGCGTACCACTCATCATATAGACTATCACTTGTACGACAAACCCTCATTCATAACAAAAATATATCTGTCTCCAACGTTGCTTTAAAATATGGATATTTTCACTTGTCTCGGTTTTCAAATAATTATAAAAAACTGTTTGGGGAACTCCCTTCACAAACCCTACGTGAAACTAATATTGCAATGTAGATAAGAGAAGGCTTCCAATTGGAATAGCCAACACTTTTATATGTTATTGAAAAGATTACTTATTTAATTGAAAAGGGTAAATAATCTTCCAATCATTTTTCATATCTACCACTGTCCAATGGTGCAAGTTAGCATAGTCAAGTCCCTTGTCTAGCTTTCCAATATGTGACTTTCGGTCATATGCCCACTCTCTTTTTTTATCGGTATGATGCACGTAGAGTTCTAAGGTTTTGTACTGTTTATTGGCTTCTGTGTACTTCATCATGTCAAAGTCACCATCAGAGTTACCAAAAGCGGCTACTGGGCGCTGACCTATATGGTAGTGAATACCAACGGGCTTACCTGCGTTATCATCAACAAATCTGAGTTTTGGTAATCTAACAATCTTCTTATTGTCATATTTTACTTCGATTTGAGAACCTATAATCTGGTAACTTGGGATGCCATATACTTCAGATGCCCAAGGACGCATAAAGTCTATACCACCTCCTGAAACAATGAAGGTCTTAAAGCCATTAGCACGTAGATAATCTAGAAGTTCAAGCATGGGTTGAAAGACCAGTTCTGAGTAATGCACTTTTTTAGTAGGGTGTTTGGCTGTTTTGATCCAGTTGATGACAATGGCATCGAACGCTTCATCACTCATACCTGCATGTGTCGCTGCAAGAAGTTTAAAAAGACCTTCTTTTCCACTTTTCATCACGCCGTTCATATCATTTGTAAGTACAGATTTGAAAGGTTCCGTTGTTTTCCACTCTGGATGTTCTGGTGCCAAATCTTTCACACTGTCCATTGCAAAAAAGAGTTGAAAATAAATAGGTTGTTCAGACCAGAGTGTACCATCGTTGTCAAAGACAGCAATGCGATCTTTTAGAGGAATGAAGTCTGCACTTTTTGTATCTATTACAGCTTGCACATACGCAATCACATTTGCTTTACTTTTACCTTCATTCCATGAGGGAAGTACCTCTTGTGCTGAAGCAAAGGTGCTTATCAATATGAGAAGTCCTGCTAGTAATATTTTCATTTTTGTCCTTGTAGATGTGTTTTCAAGATAATACAATAATAATAAATAGTTAAATAGCCACTTTACGGCATATAGTAGGTACTGTTTTGATAGTTCTAATATATGTGAAGAAGGTTATTATTGGCTAAAAGTACGGTACGTAGTTAAATAACCTTCAGTGTAGCTACGGCTGCGCTAAAGAACATTTGCCTTGATTATGCACAAAATTACCTTCATTGAAATTGATATGTTTAGTTGGTGCCGTAATAACCATTGGACAGTTTATTCTGCCCAATGAAAAATGATTGTTCAATTTTGGTTTGGAGATGGTTACTCCCCTCTAAAATAGCGCTTAAATAGGCTCTTTTAGTTACTTGCGGGTTGTTGCATTTTCTCCATGACTTCACTTAAACTAAACGAAGCTGCCTTCATGCGAGGAGGGTACTCTTTAAAAGTACTTAAGAAGTTGGCCACGATATCTTGGGCTGGTACTACAAGGTAGACTCTGTCCATCATCCAGTCATAATAGGTGTTTGACGTGATCGGTGCTATCTCATACGGATCTCTTCTTAGGTTTAAGATCAGTGGAACACGAAGCTCTGTAAATGGGTTGGCCCATAAAGCCAAGGTCCCTGTCTCTCTCTGCTCCATAAAGATCATCTTCCAGTCATTGTAACGCAGTGCAGTAAGATCACCATCATCAGAGAAGTAGAAGAGCTCTTTACGAGGAGAAGGGACTTTGTCCGGATTTTCCAAGTGTTTGGTTATATCGTAACCATCAAGATGCACTTTATATTTTCGGTGAAGTGTCTTAGAGGTGTAGCCTTTAAGAAGCTGTTTTTTGACATTTTTATCACCAGCTGCTGCTAAGACAGTTGGAAACCAGTCCATTCCACTGACAATACCATTACTGACAGAGTGCGGTTTGACGTGACCTGGCCATCTGATCAGTGCTGGAACTCTCCATCCACCTTCCCAGTTGGTGTTTTTCTCAGATCTAAATGGAGAAGAGGCTGCATCTGGCCATGAGTTTTTATGCGGACCATTATCGGTGGTGTAGACAACCAAGGTCTTATCAGCGATCTTTAGTCTGTCAAGGGTGTCAAGTAGTTTACCAACATGCATGTCGTGTTCTACCATACCATCACCATACATATCTTGTCCAGAGATCCCTTTGTGTGCCTTCTTGACATGGGTTCTAAAGTGCATACGTGTCGCGTTCCACCATACGAACCAAGGCTTTTTAGCCTTTGTCTGACGCTCGATGAAGTCAATGGCTGCAGCAACGGTCTCATCATCAACGGTCTCCATACGCTTTTTTGTCAAAGGACCAGTATCTTCGATCTTGCCATCACGTTTAGAGTGGATAACACCACGAGGACCATACTTCTTTTTAAAGGCTGGATCTTTAGGATAGTCTACATTTTCAGGCTCTTCTTCTGCATTTAAGTGGTAAAGATTACCAAGAAACTCATCAAAACCGTGGTTAGTAGGTAGCATCTCATCTCTGTCGCCAAGGTGGTTTTTACCAAACTGACCCGTAGCATAACCTTGATCTTTCAGGAGTGTTGCCATGGTAGGATCTTTGATACTGATCCCTTTTTTAGCACCAGGAAGACCTACTTTAGAAAGTCCTGTTCTATAAACACTTTGCCCTAAGATAAATGAAGAACGGCCTGCGGTACAAGATTGCTCTCCATAGTAGTCTGTAAACATAAGACCTTCATCAGCAATACGGTCAATGTTAGGTGTTTTGTAGCCCATAAGACCACGTGTGTAAGCAGAGATATTGGACTGACCAATATCATCTCCCCATATCATTAAGATGTTGGGTTTTTGTGCAGCAGTTAGTGCTGCTGTACAGACCAATGTTGAGATTAGTCCAAGTGTTAGTTTTTTCATTTTCTACCTTTATGGGTTATTGAACGGTATTCTCTGCTCAATATTTTGTACTTTTATGAGTGTAGCATAAATAGTTTATATCTGTTTGTCTACCACTCTTTAAAACAGTAATTGTTTTTTTGCAATGTGTGTTGATACCAAATGGTAAATCTAAAGTAACTAATGAGTCTTTTGGTTGTCTAAGATATTAGTTGAACAAAGTTATATACAAAACGTATAAATGTCGCTGAAGTAAACGACAAGAAGTTCGCTAAAATTCCACCATGAAAAAACTAATCTCTAATCTTGACCGTGGCGTATTGTATATGTTTATGGCTTCTTTTTTCTTTGCTATCATGGGGGCGTTTGCTAAGCTCTCAAGTGAGTCAATGAGCTCGTTGGAAGTGGTCTTTTTTCGTAATGTCTTTGGTGTCGCCTTAGTAGGTTATGCTGTTTACAAAAGACCGATGAAACAAGCAGGTGGAAAACCTTGGTTACTCTTTTTTAGGGGGTTTATGGGATTTGTGGCACTCTTGGCATTTTTCTATAATATTGCGCACATCCCCTTGGGTGATGCGATGACCTTTTCTAAGACATCTCCTATCTTTACGGCTATTTTTGCTTGGATGTTTTTGGAAGAACGTATGTCAAAAACAGGGTGGTTTGCAGTATTTGTTGGTTTTGTAGGTATTGTCTTTATCACACAACCTACAGGATTGACATTCTCTAAAACTGATCTTCTTGGTATCTTTAGTGGTGTAGGCGCTGCTTTGGCCTACACCTCAGTGCGAGAGCTGAAAAAGTATTATGATACACGCGCTATTGTGCTCTCTTTTATGATTATTGGTACAGTTGGACCACTTATTTTACTGCTACTTTCGCCCTATACTAATGCTGTAGAGCTTGACTTCATGTTGGGAAAATTTGTAATGCCGAGTGGAATCGTCTGGCTTTACGTCACCGGAATGGGACTTTTTGCGACCTTAGCGCAACTCTACATGACAAAGGCCTATGGTGAGTCACAAGCGGGTATTGTGGGTGCGGTAAGTTACACTAATATTGTCTTTTCCATCGGGGTTGGGTTACTCCTTGGCGACGTGCTACCTGACTTTATAACACTATTTGGTATAATCTTAATCATTATCAGCGGAATTCTCGTTGTCAAAAAATAGGAGATCATTATGGATGCAAATCAGATGTACTATGGCGGTTTAGTTTTAATCGCAATTCTTGCTTGGATGTCATACAACTCAAACCGTACTATGACGGCACTTATGTTGGTGGCGTTAGGTGCGTACTTTATTTACTCACACAATACCGGAGTATCGATTACAGGAGAACTGGATAATGCTGCCGGTGAATTCGATAAAGCGGCAGGTTATAAAAAGTGATCTTAATGTCAGGACCTTGTGTCATTGAGAGTGAAGAGAACATCTTTGATATTGCTAAAAAGTTAGAGCGATATCAAGAAGATGATCGTATCGATTTTTACTTCAAAGCCAGTTTTGATAAGGCAAATCGTACCTCTTTAGAGAGCTACCGTGGACCGGGTCTTGAAGAGGGGCTTCGTATCTTGCAGAAGGTCAAAGATGACTTCGGTTACAAAATCGTGACTGATATCCATGAATCTTACCAGGTAAACCCTGTGGCAGAAGTGGCTGACATCTTGCAAATCCCTGCATTTCTTTGTCGTCAAACTGACCTACTGGTTGCTGCTGCAAAAACAGAACGTATTGTAAACATCAAAAAGGGTCAGTTTATGAATCCTAATGATATGAAATACTCTGTTTTAAAAGTGCTTAAAACACGTGGTTGTGATGAAGTGAGTTACCAAAATGCTAAAGACAACGGTGTTCTTTTAACAGAACGCGGTTCGAGCTTTGGTTATGGGAATCTCGTAGTTGATATGCGCTCATTAGTCATCATGCGTGACTTTGCGCCTGTCATCTTTGATGCAACCCACTCGGTTCAGATGCCAGGTGGCGGTGGTGGAACAACTACGGGTGATAGCTCAATGGTACCACCTCTTTCTCGTGCGGCTGCAGCTGTTGGTGTAGATGGTTTCTTTTTTGAGACCCACATCGATCCAAGTTGTGCGTTAAGTGATGGACCAAACATGTTGACACTAGAGAACCTCTATAAAACAACAGAGACAATTTTAAAAATACAAGAAACAGTAAAAGGATAAATATGAGTTTAATCGAAGGTAAATTAAAAGTTATCAATGGCAAAAAGATTGCTATTGTTAGTACACGTTGGAACCACTTCATCGTAGATAGATTAGTTGAGGGTTCTAAAGATGCGTTTGATCGTCACGGTGGAAATGCAGAAGACCTTGACCATGTATTGGTACCGGGTGCATTTGAGCTACCAATGATCGTAGATCGTCTACTTGCAAGTGGTAAGTATGACGCTATCTGTGCTTTGGGTGCAGTGATCCGTGGGGCAACACCTCACTTTGATTATGTCTCTGCTGAAGCGACTAAGGGTATTGCGACAATGTCACTTAAGTACTCTAAGCCCGTTTCATTTGGTCTTTTAACAACAGACACCATTGAACAAGCTATCGAGCGTGCGGGAACTAAAGCGGGTAATAAAGGCTTTGAAGCGATGACCGTTATCATTGAGATGTTAGACCTTTACGAAACGTTGGAAGCGTAATGGCAACACGTCATCACGCCAGAATGGCCGTTGTTAGTCTTCTTTATGCATATGACTTGGGGAACCAAAGCATCGGTGAGTACACAGATGAGATCTTAGAAGATAAAAAGATCCGTAATAAGCAAAAAGAGTTTGCATTGGACTTATTTCGTGGGGTTATGGAGAACTTAGCTCCTGTAGATGAGGCGATTGTCAAACATCTTAAAGATTGGGATTTTGACCGACTTGGATCAGTTGAACGAGCGACACTACGTCTTGGCGCTTATGAGATCATGAACACAGACTTAGACTCTGCAGTGGTTATTAATGAAGCGATCGAAGTCTCTAAAGCCTTTGGTACTGAGCAGTCACCGAAGTTTATTAATGGTGTCTTGGACGCGATCGCTAAAGATAAATAATGTTTAAAGTACTCTTTGTCACGATTTTAACCTTTTCAGCACTTTATGGTGCTAACAGCTGTCTGAAATGTCATGAAGGCATAGAAGATATTCGCGATCCTCATTCTAAGATGATGGAAGAGATCTATAAGGTCGCTGAAAAAGCTGGACACAGAGGGAATGACTGTATTGTTTGTCACGGGGGTAACCCGACAACGATGGTTAAAAAACGTGCACACAAGGGTACTGTTAAGTATTTTTTAGATCATAAAGGTCCGAAGGACTATTACCCAGCACCGGGTAGTACATGGATCAACCAAAACACCTGTGGTATGTGTCACCAAGAACAAGTTGGTGCGCAGATGAACTCTTTGATGATGACCGAACAAGGTAAGATACAAGGGGCTATGTGGAGTTTTGGTGCCAAAGAGGGGTATGAGCATACGCATGGTAACTTTGACACCAAGAACCCTGAAGACCCACATTCTCGTTTAGGTACGGATGCGTATCGTGCCTATATGGAAAAACTTTCGTTGATGGAACCACAAGGTTTTCCAAGTGAGATGCAAGAGATACCAGCTGCACCTACAGCAGAAGAGGTAGAAAAAGATCCTTCTCTTGCTGTCTATACCTACTTACGTCAAGAGTGTCTACGTTGTCATACAGGCTCAAAAGGGCGTAGTAAACGTGGAGATTATAGAGGTATCGGTTGTGCAAGTTGTCATATCCCTTACTCAAACGATGGTTATTATGAAGGTGGCGACAAAAAGATCTCTAAGAAGCCCGGGCATATGTTGGTTCACAGCATCCAGTCTTCTCGTGAGGTTAAGGTAACAGTCCATGAACAAGAGTACTCTGGTGTACCAGTAGAGACCTGTTCTACTTGTCATAACCGTGGTAAGCGCATTGGTGTTTCATACCAAGGACTTATGGAGACAGAGTACCAAGCGACTTTTGATGATGAAGGTAATGGTCAGCCTAAACTTCACACCAAACGTTACTTACACTTGCAAGAAGATGTTCACTACCAAAAAGGGATGTTGTGTCAGGATTGTCACACCTCTAATGACCTGCATGGTGACGGCTTTTTAAGTGGTGCAAACCTCGGTGCTGTTGAGGTTGAGTGTCAAGATTGTCACGGTACAACGAGTGCTTATCCTTGGGAACTTCCTTTAGGTTACAGTGATGAGTTTAACACGACAGCTGCTACCGGTGCAGAGCGTGGAACTACAAAGACTATTGCAGAGTACTTGAAGATGGGAACGGTCAGCGATCCTCAAGATGGGCACCTCTTAACTGCGCGCGGAAACCCACTAATTCATACTGCTAAAAAAGGCAACCATGTCATTATGCATTTGGCATCGGGTAAAGATATAGAATTAACACCACTTAAAGCACTTAAAGAGGAAGAAAAACTCTCTAAAGAAGCTATTGTTGCGATGGATCAGATTGAAGCGCATACAACAGAGCTAGAGTGTTACACTTGTCACGCAACATGGGCACCACAGTGTTATGGTTGTCATGTTAAAATAGACTACTCTGGCGGAAAGCAAAACCCAGACTTCTTGAAAGCTTCACACGATCATGATGTGCATGGTCGTACAGGTGAGATGCGTAGTCTTAAAAAGTACCTTGTGGATGGAAAAGTCACCGAAACACGCTCATACCTCCGTTGGGAAGATCCTGCTTTAGCGCAAAACGGTGAAGGTCGTATTACTCCGGTTATCCCAGGTTGTCAGGTGACGGCAACGGTGATTGGTAAAGATGGTAAAGCACTCATTCAAAACCAGATCTTTAAAATCCCTAATGTAGAGGGTGCCGGTGAAGAGGGACAAAATGCTATCGATATGTCACCTGTTCAGCCTCACACCATCTCTAAGCGCTCACGTACCTGTGAGAGTTGTCATGCGAGTGACAAGGCTATCGGTCTTGGTATTGGTGGCGGTAAGTACTTCGCTGATCCAAGTAAAGACTTTATTGTAGACCTGATGAGTGCAGATAGAAAAGTCCTTCCTCATAAAGTAGACCAACAGGTTCCAGGTATTGGCAATCTAAAACATGACTACTCAAGTTTTATTGATGAAAATGGTACACAACTGATGACGGTTGGCCATCACTGGAAACTTTCACAACCGCTAGATGAAGAGCAACGTTCTAAACTTGACCGACGTGGAATGTGTCTTTCGTGTCATAAAAATATGCCAGATGGTGACTTAGCAGTATCTGCACTGGTTCACGCTTCAGAGATGGCAGGGATAAAGATAGACCGTGAAGAACACAGCTCTATCTTAAATAAAATCTTGATAATGGGTGCATGGTTACAAGTCTTAGTTGCTACTTTGCTTGGTGGGTATATTATCTATAGACTCTTTTTTAAATCAAAACAACCTAGGAGATGGAAATGAGAAAAGTACTTTTGCTCGTAGCAGTAGGTCTTAGCCTTTTTGCAAACGATATCATCATTAAAAACTCAAACCAGACAGTTGAGCGCACGATGGATAAGCTTCAGAATATTGTAGATAAAAAAGGTTTTACCGTTTTTGCTGTTGTTAACCATCAACTTGGCGCAGACAAGGTTCGTATGAAGATGCGTCCTTCTGAAGAGATCATCTTTGGTAACCCTAAGATGGGAACAGTGTTGATGCAAGAGAACATGGTTACAGGACTTGACCTTCCTATCCGTGTTTTAGTTTTTCAAGATGAAGATCTTAAGACAAAGATAGCTTACCGTGACGGTACATGGTTAAGCAGTGAACATAACCTGACAAAGAAAAAGCTTATTAATAAGATGAACTTTGTACTCGACAATATTACAACAGAAGCAGGACGATAAGTGAGTAGAATGACAAGCGAAGAGGCCTTAGCGCTTATTCAAAACGCAGATCTTTTAGAACTAGGCAAGATGGCTTCGGCTAAGAAAAAAGAGTTACACCCTAAAGGGATTACGACCTTTGTTGTTGATAGAAACATTAACTATACCAACGTCTGTTGGGTTGATTGTAAGTTTTGTGCTTTTTATCGTCACGCTAAAGCAGATGATGCATACATATTAACGCATGATGAGATTGATGAGAAGATCGATGAACTTGTGGCTATTGGTGGAACACAGATCCTTTTTCAAGGTGGTGTTCACCCTAAGTTAAAGATAGAGTTTTATGAAGAGTTGGTGGGGCATATCCATGAGAAGTATCCTCAAATCACGATTCATGCTTTTTCTGCAATTGAACTAGACTACATTGCCAAAATTTCAAAGATCACTATTGTTGAGGTACTTCAACGTCTTAAAGACAAAGGCCTTTCGTCAATTCCGGGTGCGGGGGCTGAGATATTAAGTGACCGTGTACGTGACATTATCGCTCCTAAAAAGCATGATTCTGAAGTGTGGATAGAAGTACATCGTCAGGCACATAAACTGGGCATAAAGTCGACAGCTACCATGATGTTTGGTACGGTTGAGACAGATGAAGAGATCATCGAACACTGGAATATGGTGCGTAAACTTCAAGATGAGACAGGGGGCTTTCGCGCCTTTATTATGTGGTCATTCCAAGGAAAAAACACTCAGTTGATGGAAGAGATACCCGACATTAAAAAGCCATCGTCTAATCGTTACCTACGTCTGCTTGCAGTCTCTCGTCTCTTTTTAGATAATGTACCGAACATCCAGAGTTCATGGGTAACACAAGGACCATACATCGGTCAGATGGCACTTAAGTATGGTGCTAACGATTTAGGTTCTACCATGATGGAAGAAAATGTTGTACGTAGTGCGGGTGCAGGCTTTAGAATGGCAAAAGATGAGATGTTACGTCTCATCGCAGACATTGGTGAAACACCAGCCATACGTAACACAGCGTATGAGACACTAGAAATATTTTAATATGATAAAAAAACTACTATTACTACTACTGTTAATTCAAGGAACGTCAATGGCTTCTACTCTAAATTATATCACTGTTGAGGGTGTAAAAGTCCCTTTAATCCATGAAGAAGACACGAGACTTCCTATGGTCTCCATGCAACTTGTGTTCAGACAAAGTGGCTCTATAGAAGATACTACCTTACCAGGCTTAGCAAAAATGAGTGCTAAGATGATGAATGAAGGGACTAAAAAATTGGGCAGTATCGGTTTTGCAAAAGAGCTTGATGCAAAAGCTGTTCACATCTCTGCGAGTACGGGGACAGAAACTTTTGTGATGGAGATCTCTTCACTTGCTGAGGCTTTTGATTATGGTTTGGAGAAGTTCGATGATCTTCTACGTGAACCGAACCTCTCTAAAGAGACACTTGAAAAAGTAAAGTCCATAACTATAGGTGGGCTCAGTCGTAAAGAAAATGACTATGACTATGTGGCGGCAAGAGCCTTAAAAGCAGAACTTTTTAAAGGTACACAGCTAGAACATCCATCATCGGGTTCGATAGAAGATGTTAAAAAGATCAAAGTACATGATGTCCAAAACTTTTTAAAAGAGCACTTGGTCTTGTCTCGCGCAGTGGTCGTAGTTGGTGGAGACATCACACTAGAAGATGCAAAGACAAAGGCTAAGACGTTGTTAGCGTCACTGAAAAAAGGAAGTAGTGTGAAGCTTCCTTTTGTAGAGGTTTCTAAGAAGAGTAAGCGTGTTGTTTTAGAGCGTAAGACAGAACAAGCTTACTTATACTTTGGTGCACCATATGATCTTAGAGTAGGCGATGAAGATGAATATAAAGCACGTGTAGGGATCTTTATTTTAGGTACCGGTGGTTTTGGAAGTCGTTTGATGGAAGAGATCCGTGTGAAACGTGGTTTAGCTTACTCAGCGTATGCTCGTGTGAATGCAGCACGTTCAAATGTCTACTTTACTGGATACCTACAGACCAAGTTAGAGTCTCAAGAAGAGGCTGAAAAGACGGTCAAAGAGGTTATTGCTAAGTTCGTTAAAGAAGGTGTGACGCAAGATGAACTAGACCAAGCTAAGAAATTTCTTTTAGGTTCAGAACCACTTCGTGTAGAGACCCTTTCTCAGCGTCTTTCACGTACTTTTCAAGAGTACTACAAAGGACACGAGCTG
>Ga0256826_1002028_pt1 | contig 12506 bp, 16 predicted proteins | sample CV79metaG_FD_185975 | JGI IMG/M metagenome (GOLD analysis project Ga0256826, IMG submission 185975) | Hydrothermal vent microbial communities from East Pacific Rise, Pacific Ocean - CV79 | ecosystem: Environmental > Aquatic > Marine > Hydrothermal vents | place: Pacific Ocean: East Pacific Rise... | reverse complement strand
TAAAAGCTCTAATGCGAGAAAACTATTGAAACTACTACTATTCTTATTACTTATACAAAATCTTTTTGCCATCTCTTTTAATGCTAAGGTACTCGATAGCAAAACAAATAAACCCATTTACAATGCTATGATTAATGATTCTATTCATGGTGTTAAAAGTGATATTAATGGCTCCTTTATCATGAACTCTACAGAAAAAACACTTCATATAAAAGCTTATGGGTACAGACCATTTCATGTTGATACCAATACAACAACCAAAGAGTTAAAACTACAATCTATCACAGTCAAGGCACTTTACCTTACATACTGGGGTGCAAGTAATAATTCTCAAACTCTCAAAAACATTCTTAAAACAATTGAAAATACAGAAGCAAATGCTATAGTCATTGATGTAAAAAATGAATATGGTTCTACTCTTTTTCTTACCTCATTTAAACAGGCAAATAGTTATGGAGCACATAAAACACGGACAAATCGGAATATTCAGAAGCTTATAAAAACTATGAAAGATAGAAATATTTACACTATTGCAAGAATTGTTACTTTTAAAGATGAGATTCAAGCCTCACATAATCCAGACTATGCAATCAAACGCGAAGATAATGGAAGTATATGGAGAAATGCTGACAATATGGCGTGGGTTGACCCTTTTGATAAGCGTTCACATAAGTATGCTATTTCTATGGCACAAGAAGCTGCGAAAGTTGGCTTTGACGAAATAAATTTTGATTATATTCGTTTTCCTGCTAAATCTGGACTGAAATATTCAAAAGAAAATACACAAAAGAACCGGGTTAAAGCCATAGAAACATTTTTAGATACTGCACAGAAAAGTTTACAAAAATATGGTGTATTTATTTCAGTCAATACTTATGGAAATATTTTGTGGAGTAAAAATGATGATAATAACATAGGACAAATGCTTGAATCTTTAGCAAAACATAGCGATTATCTAGCCCCTATGCTCTATCCTTCAGGATTTTCCTATGGCTCTTTTTATTTTAAATATCCTGCTGATCATCCACATCAAGTTATATATAGAAGTTTAAGTAACATTAAAGATAGGGTAGATTTGGTGCAAGTTCGTCCTTGGTTACAATATTTTAGAGATTATAAAAGAAAAAAACGTGAATATAGAAAGTTTGAAATCCAAGAGCAAATTCGTGCAACAGATGAACAAAAAACGGATGGGTGGATGATGTGGTCACCATCTAGTAAATATTACGATAGATCATTTCTTAAGTAATATAGATATTTTTCAAGGCTTTTCTATACTCTTTTGAGTTTGGTAAATGAGTCTCTACTAACGCATGAAACTCTTTGGAATGATTCATATGCTTTAAATGTGCCAACTCATGAACGATCACATAATCAAGTAATTCCAGAGGTACTCTTTGAAGTGCACGATTAAGTGTAATTTCTCGTTTTGAATTACAACTTCCCCAGCGACTTTTCATTTTACGGAATTTTAGTTTAGAAAAAGAGAGTTTCATTACTTTTGAAAACTCTATAGTTCTTTGCTCTATTATTTCTTCTGAATGAAGAATATTTTCTTCTACTCTTTGTAGTGAGTCTATTTTATGCAGTTGCTTATGAAGCCAAACTTTTTTTTCTGCTAAAAATTCTCTTACAAATTTTTGAGAAGCAGCAGTTTTAACTGTAATTATCCCATCTCTACTAACACTTAAATATGTATGCTTTAATTTTTGATTTACAATTATGGTAACTTTCTGTCCTTCATAGTAAATAGTATCATTCATATTCTAAGGGGTCTTTCTCATCAGCTACAAAAAAACCATTTAATCGTAAACGGCAACTGTCACAAACACCACAAGCTCTATCCTCATTTTTATAACAACTCCATGTTAAGGCAAGCGGTACATTTAGAAGTAATGATTCTTTTACAATTTGAGATTTTTTCAAATGAACTAATGGCATTTTAATCTCTATATTTGTTGATTCTTTTGTACCGAGATTTATAGCATTTTGCATACTTTTTATATAAGCTTCTCTACAGTCAGGGTATCCACTACTATCTTCTTCCACAACACCTATACTAATACAGCTTGCACCTTCCTTTTCTGCAATAGCAGCTGCCATACTTAAAAATATTCCATTTCTAAATGGCACATAAGTTATAGGAACACCCTCTTCTATGCCATTTATAGGAACATCAATATTTTTATCTGTTAGTGCTGAAGCACCAAGCTTTTCAAAAAACTCTAAGTCGAGTACATATTTGTTTGCAACATTTAAATCATTACATATATTGTGAAAACACTCTAATTCTTTATCTTGTGTTCTTTGATTATAATTAAAATGCACTGCAACTATTTCATAACCTTCTTTTCTCATCATATGTGCACTCAGAGTAGAATCCATACCGCCACTCATAACACATACTGATTTTTTTATTTTTATATCTTTTTTCATAATACTATTTTAACATATATACAAAAAAAATTTAATCTTTATTAAAAGAAATAGAGTATATAATGTATACAAAGTAATAAAAGGAGACATTATGGAAGTATCATCTTCAGTAGATGCAGGTTCGTTGCAAATAGAAGCTTTAAAAAAAGCACAAAATGTACAAGAACAACAAGTCTTAAAAGTTTTGGAAGGTCTTGATAAAACGGCACAACAAACTGCTCCAACAGCACCAAAAACAGGACTTGGAAATAGTCTTGATATAGCAGGATAATTTTTTATCTAAGTCTAGTTTGATATAATCCAATTATGATTGAACTAGACAACCAAACAACTCTTCTTATAGATGAAGCCTTTTTAACAAGGATTGCATCCACTCTCACAAATAAAGACATTGAGCTTATTGTTACATCAAATGAAGAAATTCAGAAAATAAACTCTTTACATAGAAAAATTGATGCACCTACTGACGTACTCAGTTTTCCTTACGAAGAAATGCCCATGTCACCACTTGGCTCTATAATTATAGCCGCTCCTTTTGTAATTCAAAAAGCACAAGAGTTTTATCATACAGAAAATGATGAATTTGCATTACTATTTATACATGGACTATTACATATATTAGGTTATGACCATGAAGTAGACAAAGGTGAAATGAGGAACAAAGAAAAAGAGTTAATAGAACAATTTAAACTACCAAAAAGTCTTATAGTAAGAACAGAAGGATAAAGATGGATTTTATAATTTTTATAGTAGCAATGGGTGCACTTGTATATGGTGCTGATTTTATCATAAAAGAGTCTGAGCGCATTGCTCTGCATTTTAACATTTCACATTTTGTTATAGGTGCAACGCTAATCGCATTTGGAACTTCTTTACCTGAAATGGCTGCATCTGCAATGGCTTCATATCAAGGAAAAAGTGATATGGCAGTTGCAAATGTTATTGGAAGTGTAATTTTCAACATTACACTTGTTTTAGGTGTTGTATTTATGTTAGCAAAATCTATGAATCCAAAACGCGATCTTTTCTCAAAAGATAGTGCATGGGTGATTGTTCCTGTTGTAGTCTTTTTCTTAATGATTCAAGATGGAGTGATTGGTCGTATTGATGGTGTCTTATTTTTACTTATGATGTTCTCTTACCTTCTCTTTTTATTTACAGATTCTAAAGAAGAGTTAACAGGAGAACTTGATGATGGATTAGGAAAAGAAAAATTTAAATGGTTAAGAACTATTTTACTTTTAGGTGTTGGTTTCCTTTTAACTATCGGTGGTGCAAATTTTGTGATAGAAAGTGGCTCTAACATCGCCCGTACCTTTGGTGTTAGCGAATGGCTAATTGGTCTGTTTCTTATCTCTTTTGGTACTTCTTTACCTGAACTTGTTGTTTCTATTGCTGCGATCAGGAAAGGGAATGCTGAAATGGGTATAGGAAATATTATAGGTTCTAATGTTGCTAACTTTTCTATGGTTTTAGGTATCTCGTCACTTATAAATCCACTAAGTATTAATCTTTCTGCTGCACAGTTTGATTTATATATAATGGCGGCAGCATCTCTCACCCTCCTTTTTATCCTAGCAAATAAAATTTACAACAAAGCAGGCGCAATTTTTCTATTAACTATACTGGCACTTTTTATTCAAAACAGTTTCTAATTATTGTTTTATATAATCAAGCTCTAAAAGCTTGTTATATATATTAGATACTATCTTTCCCGCAGCATGACCACCATGACCACCATGTTCGACTAAAACAGTTACTATATACTGAGGATTTTTGTATGGTCCATAAGTTGTCATCCAAGCATGAGAACGTCTATAGTATGAAAGTTCATGCTCTTTTTTTCTCTTTTCTATATCTTGTTTTATACCAACTACCTGTGCTGTTCCTGTTTTTCCAGCTAAAATAACTTTAGAACTTAAATAATTTGTAGCTGTTCCATGAGGATTGTTACAAACTTCATACATTGCTTTTTGAATGAGTGGCAGTTTTTCTAACTCTTTTTTATTAAAAACTTCTTTTTTATCATAATGAATTTTTTTTCCTAGGGTCTCTTTTGCCAGATGAGGAATCACAAGTTTTCCGGTCGCGAGAAGCGCAGTTTGCTGTGCTATTTGTAAAGGTGTAACAAGAAAATCACCCTGTCCAATAGACATATTTGCTGTTTCTCCAATACTCCATCTTCTATGATATTTTTTCATTTTCCATTCTCGGGAAGGAACCACTCCTATAAATTCATTTGGTAAATCAATACCTGTTTTGCTTGCATATCCATATCTTTTCATACCCTGACTCATTCTACGATTACCTAAAATCAGGCCTCCTTTATAGAAGAAATCATCGCAACTCTCTCTTATCGCTTTGTTTAAATCAGTATGTCTATGCCCTTTTTTCTTCCAACATCTAAAAATACGGCCACCTAAAGGAAGAGAGGAACGACAATCAACCTTCCATCTTTTACTTATGACGGTTGAAACATATAAAAGACCAAGCGATGGTTTTATACTTGAACCAGGAGGATACAAACCATGTGTGAGTTTATTTGTAAAAGGATGATCAACACTTGATGCTAATGTATTATACAATTTATATGACATTCCAGAAACAAAAATATTTAAGTCGTAGTTAGGAAAACTAGCTGCACTTAAGATAGAACCATTAATATCCATTACGATTACTGTTCCTACTTTTCCTTGAAACATTTCAGAGATATACTGTTGTAACTTTATGTCAATTGTAAGAATTAATTTTTTATCTTCAAGTGGACTTTGATAAGAAAGTTCTTCTATTTCTTGATTACTTGCGTTTACTTTTATGGTTCGTTTTCCTAAATTACCTTGAAGATATGTATTATATTGTCTTTCTATCCCTGTTTTTCCGGTGTAGCCTATGAGTTCCAGTAACTTATCATGTTTAATATCTTTTTTATTTGCACGTGCAACATATCCTATAATATGTGCTGCTATATTTCTATAAGGATAATATCTTTTGGGTGCAGGTATTATTTTAAGATTTTCTCTTAAATTTAACTGTGTATATACCTGTGAAATACTTTTATATGGTACAAAATCTACTATATTAATATAATTATGATTATAATATGAATCTTTTTTTAAATATTTTTTTAACATCCTTTTTTTATTTAACTGTGGAAGATAATGTAATAAAGTATTAAGTTCTGTATTTAATTTTTCTTTATTCCTTTCTCTTCTTAAATGAGGTGCTAATTGAATTTTAAATCCGAGTTTATTGATTGCAATAGGGATACTTTTTCTGTCAACTATCTCGCCGCGAACAGGAATTATTTTTTCTGTTCTGATTGTATTTTGTGCTGAAAGTCTAGTATAGTATTCATTTGATTTTATAGAAAGATAAAAAACACGAACAATAATACCAAGCCAAATAATACTAAATATAAAAAGTATAAATTTAATTTTCATAAAACACTCACAAAAAAGAATTCAATTACTATATAGTATACTATATAGTAATTGAAACTTGGTGTATCAAGTAAAAACACTTTAGCAGCAATTAATAAAAATAGATAATATCCTATGTAAGAGAGTAAAATATATGAAATTTTCACACAAGACTTACAACTAAAGTTTTGGATTATTTTTGGAATTGCAAATCTATCAGCTAAGGTAAGGTAAATAACAGAGCTAAATAATAAATATCCATTATTCGCTTCAAATATCACTAAACAAAAAGATACAATGAATGCTAAGAGTAAGTCATCGTTTCGTATTGCTTTAGAAAGTAGGAAAAAGAGTACTCCCAATAGCGGCGGTAAGTAAATATATATAGTTGATAAACTACTATATAATAAGAACAGTACTACATACAGAAGTACTGTTAAAGGGTTTTGATGAGTGATACTTCGTTGCATATTGGAAAGTGTTTACATTTAATACAGTCAGCCCAAATCTTATGTTCAGGAAGGGACTCTTTTGGTATTTCTATAAAATTTAATCGCTCAAAAAAAGCTTGTTTATATGTTAAGCTCAAGACTCGCTTTAATCCTAATTTTCGAGCTTCTTCTAAGGCCTTTATAACTAAATTTTCTCCTATCTTTTGTCCACGCATATTTTCTTTGACAATAAGAGAACGTATTTCTGCTAATTCATGGGTATGAATATGCAAAGCACAAAAACCGAAGATATCTTCACCATTAAGTGCAAGAATATAAGAACGAATATTTGTTGCTATTTCATCTTCACTTCGTTCAAGAATAACTCCAGATTCTACCTCAGGTAAAACGAGTTTTTGCATATAAAGTATATCTTTAAGTGTTGCTTTGGCATATTTAATGCTCATTTTCATAGCCTAAAATTTCATATATGGTTTGGATTACTTTTATAGTACCTCTTTTTTTAGAACTTGACACCATTAAAGCCTTCGGAAATTCTTTACGAAGTGCATTTTGTTCTTTTTGATTAAGTTTATCAATTTTTGTAAAAATTTGTAAAATATATTGATTTTCTCGTGCCTTATCAAATAAAAATTCACTTACAGATGTATCAATATCTAAATGAGGATGTCTACAGTCTATAAGGTGTATAAAAAGTTTAATCTGTTCACGCTCAGCAATATAGTCTGTAAGATTTTTTTCCCAATCATGTTTCATAGATTTTGATACTTTTGCATAGCCAAAGCCTGGTAAATCCACAAACTTTACTAGACTTTTTTCAGCATTGTCTCTATCTATGAATGTAACATCAAAGTAATTAATAAGTCTTGTTTTTCCTGGAGTTGAAGAAACCTTTGCCAAGCCCTTATGATTTGTTAAAGCATTTAAAAGAGAACTTTTTCCAACATTGGAACGAGCCATAAATACAACTTCATTTTGTTCTTCAGATTCAGGTGCAGCATCGACATTTGGTGCAGACGTTATAAATTTTGCATCTACTATTTCAACCATTTTTATTCCTTTTTAGTTTTATCATTAGAAATATTAAAAATCATAATCACTGGCTCTGAATCAACACCTTTAGCATAGGCTTTACCTTCTATGGTTTTTAAAACTACCTCTTCACCAATAATTTCTTTCTTTTGATCTACTTGTTTTAAGTGTACATTTTTATAAAAATAATATTCTTTACTTTTAGGGATATAGATAACTTTTTGTGCTTCACCACTATATATAGAACCTTGCTTACTGACTAAAACAAATGAAACATTTCCAATTGCAACAAACTTGATAGGCTCATTATTTTTATCTGTATAGACTGTCACTTTTGAAGCATTTATTTCATCTGTTCCTTTTTTTATAGCTACATCTTTGCTAAATATAGAGATGCCACTGTTCTCATCTGCTTTGAAAGAACCTGCTGTAATTTTAAGTTCATCAGCACTAGCTATCAAAGTTAATAATAGGATAATAATTAATTTTTTTTTCATATTGATTTCTCGCTTAATTTATAATTGGCAACCACTTTTTTTGATTGCACTTTATTTTTTTTATGATTATATACAGCAGAAGAGCCAACAATAAAACTCTCACCTCTATACGCAACATAGTCATTATCTATCGTTGTGATACTCGTTTGTTGATTGTACTCTGCACTACTTGTTTCAAATGTAAGTCCATCTTCCCTAGATAAAACTACATCGCCAACAAGGTTCACAATTTTATCTTTATAAAGTCCATTATTTGCCTTTATATTAAGTATATATTCTTTGGTATTATCGGTATAGTTTATATTTTTAACAACATAGCGATTTTCATAACGTGTTGCATTGTCACCTAGCATCATAGTATCCAATCCAATTTTATTTATCTCATACACTACAAATGAAGAGAGTTCAAACATTGGAACATCTTTAAAAGTCTGTTCTTTTATATGAAGAGGTTTAAAAAAAACATATAGTGACAATAAAATTGATGAAATAATAACTAGTAATGCATTTATGCCGATAATTTACTCCTGAATCCAAACAGATAAAAATCTATCTTTTTCATCATTTGTTTCAACTATACTATCAATCATTTCTCGTACAGCTCCATCACCACCTCGATTGCTTAAAATAACATTGACAATACTTTGTATTTCTTTAACACCATCATTTGGTGTAAAACTTTTGCCAACAAACTGAAGCATATGGTAGTCATTTAAATCATCACCAATAGCAGCGACTTCATATGACTGTAAATTTAAAGTTTTCAGAAGTTCTTTTAAAACTCTATCTTTATCTCTGATACCTTGAAAAAGATGTTGTACACCAAGTTCATTGGCTCTTTTTTGTACTATCTCAGAATTCCTTCCGGTAATGATAGCAACCTGATGACCCATTTTTATCCATGTAGTAATACCAAGTCCATCTTTAACATTGAAATTTTTTGTCTCAACAAGGTCGGCAGAATAGTAAAGCTTGCCATCACTTAAACAACCATCTACATCCAAAACAAGAAGTTTAATCATAAAACATCTTTTGTACTTGGGATACCAATGCGAGTATTATGTGTTGTCGCACGCCGAAGAGCAACAGCTACAGATTTAAATGCTGCTTCAATGACATGGTGTTTGTTTTTACCACGTAATTCAATAATATGCATACTAATTCTCGCGTTCAACGCGAACGCTCTAAAGAATTCTTCTACAAGTTCGGTATCAAATTGCCCTACTTTACCAGTAACATCAAGTTCATATACTAAAAAAGGTCGATTACTTAAATCTAAATCACAAGATACGCATGCTTCATCCATCACTATATTTGCACTTCCAAAGCGTTCCATATTTTTGACAGGGTATATTGCTTCTGCGACAAGAGAACCTAAAACTATCCCGATATCTTCAACACTATGGTGATCATCAATATGAGTATCTCCCTTGCAAAGAACATCTAAATCTATTAAAGAGTGTTTAGAAAAACTATCAAGCATATGGTCTAAAAAACCAACACCACTATTTATATTACTTTTTCCAGTACCACTAATATCTAAACTAATTGTTATATCTGTCTCTTTTGTCGTTCTTGTTTTTGTTATCATAATTATTCCTCTCTTACTATAAATGCATTTTCAAACATACTATTTTCCTTATATTCTCTTGCTTCAGACTCACTTGTAAAACCTTTTAAAAGTACTTTAAATACTCGTCCATCTTCTGTTTCAACATCAGAAATTACAGTATTATAACCAGAAGTATTGTCATATTTTTGTTGTGTTTGTATCGCACCTTCTATATTACTAAATGATGCTATTTGTAATGCAAATTTTTCTGACCTCTTTTTCTTAGTAATCTTTTTTGTATTTTTACCTTTAAATCCTATTATCTCAAGTCGCACAAGTGCTGTTCCATGTCCTATCATATTTACTTTTGAAGCTGCTGCTTTAGAAAGATCTATAATTCGAGTTGCAACAAAAGGACCTCTATCATTTATACGAACAATTGTACTTAAATTATTACGAAGATTTGTAACTTTTACAATAGTATTCATAGGAAATGTTTTATGTGCTGCTGTCATTCCCCACATATTGTAAGATTCGCCATTTGAAGTAAGTTTACCATGAAAATCCGGTCCATACCAACTCGCCCTACCTTCAAAAACATCTCCAACTTTTACCATAGTTGGATGATAACGAATACCTCTAACTACATACGGTTTCATCGTTGGGTGAACATACTTTTTACTAGATAGTTTTGGCTGATATGTTTGAACATTTTCTTCTTGTTGTTGCGACATATCTATGCTATGTCTATATGTATGTGGACCTCTCGTACTACAGCCAAAAAAAACCACGGATAAGGAAGCTATCAATAATTGAAATTTATTCATATATTTTCAACCTTTCACCTATTTTAATTAAAGAACTTTTTAAATGGTTTTGAGATTTAATATTATGTATACTTACCTTATATGCCTTTGATATAGATTCTAAAGAATCTCCTCGTTTCACCATGTGGTAGAATCGACTATTTATTTTTTGAATAGCATCTTTTGTAGTGATTGGAATAATCAACTTTTGTTTTAACCGTAATCGTGTGTTTTTTAATTTATTAAAATCCATAATAACACGATATGAAACATGATATTTTCTTCCAATTGTTGAAAGGGTATCCCCTCTCTTCACTTTATGTAGTTTATAAATACTCTTAATAGATTTTTCAAAATAATTTTGTTTAAATTCTGAAAGTTTTATATATGGAATATAAACATCATAATGTTTTGAATATGGTGGAACAAAGTCATATTTTAAGTGTCTATTGAGTTTTTGTAAGTCTTTTAATGGCAAACTAATCAGCTTTGCAACTCTTTGTAAAGATTCTCCACTAGGAAGTTTAACAGTTGCTACAGGGTAAGCATTTGCACGATTTAAAAGATGTCCATACTCACTGGAAAATAAAAACTGCTCATCAGTGCCTATCAAAGCGAGAGTAACAATCTTACGAATATACAACCTACTTTCTCGTGGAATATACTTTTTATCAGGATCAAGAAGTACTGAAAGCTCATCACTCCCTGCCTCCCTGATAGCACGATTTAGCTTTCCACCTCCACAATTATAAGCGATAGCAGCCAAATACCACTTTCCAAATCTTTTATGTAAAGAAGAAAGATATTTTGATGCAGCTTCTGTAGATTTAATAAGGTCACGTCTTTCATCAACATATTCATCTATATGAAGTTTATAATATTTTGCAGTTGCAGGCATAAATTGCCACAGACCTGCTGCTCGTTTTTTAGAGTATGCTTTTGTTTTGAAGTTTGATTCCGCCATAGCAAGATATAAAAACTCTTGAGGAATATCATACTTGGAAAGAGTATTTTTAATGGCAGGAACAAATAAGTAAGCCTCTTCCATTGTCTTAAAAAAGAGTTTATGTCTATGCATAGTGCTATTTTTTCGGCGCATTTCATTCATGACAGGATCATATAAGAAAGAAGGTTTAATATCAAAAGCTTCTAGCAGAGCCAACTCTTTATTATAATTAGACACATAAGTAAGATTAGCAATTAGATAAATAGGAAAAAACAGAGATATTAAATACTTAAACATACACAACTTTTATTTTAAATTTATCTTATATTTTATCTTAAAAATTATTAAATCTCTATAATGAACCTCTTACATCTATGAATATACTTTATATTATAAAATATTAAACAATTTTTGTGCATTATCTGTTGTCATAATTTTTATATTTTCAAGTGATATATCAAGTAAATCAGACATTTTTTTTGCTACTAATGTCGTATAAAATGGTTCGTTTCTTTCACCTCGATATGGTGTAGGTGTTAAGTAAGGACCATCAGTTTCTATTATAAGTTTCTCTAGAGGGATTCGGGGTAAAACATTGACTAGTTTTTTCGCATTTTTAAAAGTCAATACACCCCCTATACCAAAATAAAAACCTTCATTTGATAGACTTAAAAGTTCATCATCGGCATTATAACAATGAAGGACACCACCAACCTCTCCTGCATTTGCCTCAAGCATCAACTCTTTTGAATCCCTTGAAGCATCTCGTATATGTACTATAAGGGGTTTTTTATACTGTTTTGCAAGTTTTATTTGTGCTCGAAAAACTCTTTTTTGATCTTCTTTTTCTATCTTTTTTTCTTCTTCACTTCCTTCTAGACGAAAGTAATCAAGTCCACATTCACCAATTGCCACACATTTTTCATGTCCTACATATTTTTCAAAGTCAAGGGTATCAAACTGCTCTTTATCATAAGGATGTACACCAACGGCAAAAAATACATCATCTTCACTTTCTGCTATTTTCACAGCTTTATCAAGTGTACTAACATCAGCACCAGGTATTATAAAACGCTTCACCCCACCCTCTCTTGCACGATTGAGAACAGCTTCCAAATCTTCATCATAACGAATGTCATCAAGGTGTATATGTGTATCTATTATCATGTATTTGCCTCTAATAATTCTTGAGCAAACTTTTTTGCTTCATCTGAAATATTTTCACCGCTAATTATTCTAGCTATTTCAGAAACTCTTTCTTTAAAGTTTAACTCTTTTGTTTTTGAAATAGTACCATCTTTATAGACTAAAAAATGTTGATTTCCCATAGATGTAAGTTGCGGCTGATGACTAATAACAAAGATTT
>Ga0256826_1002027_pt1 | contig 12508 bp, 11 predicted proteins | sample CV79metaG_FD_185975 | JGI IMG/M metagenome (GOLD analysis project Ga0256826, IMG submission 185975) | Hydrothermal vent microbial communities from East Pacific Rise, Pacific Ocean - CV79 | ecosystem: Environmental > Aquatic > Marine > Hydrothermal vents | place: Pacific Ocean: East Pacific Rise... | reverse complement strand
TAGGTGTCCTCGGTGGCCTTGGCCTCTGCGAGATTCTTTCCCGTTACAAATTTATCGAACTCCCTTCAAATGTGTATCCCATGAGTACCCTGCCCATCAAGGTGCTTCCCATGGATGTGGTCATTATTGCTGTTTGTGCCCTGGTGATTACCCTGTCCGCCACCCTTTACCCCTCGTGGAAAGCATCCACTGTAAAACCGGCTGAGGTGCTTTCGTGAGCGCAATGCAGGAGAAACTTCTTCGCGCAGAAAAACTGTGTAAAAGTTTCCATTCAGGTACTGAAGAAATCCGTATTCTTGAGAGTATTGACCTTGAGATAGATGCGGGGGAGATGATGGCCATTGTCGGAGCGTCGGGATCGGGTAAAACTACCCTGCTCCAGATTCTGGGAACTCTTGATTCTCCAGATAGCGGAAAACTGCTTTTTCAAGGAGAGGATCTGACGCACCAGAACGAAAAAAAACTTTCAAAATTTCGAAATAAATCCGTTGGCTTTATTTTCCAGTTCCATCACCTGCTCCCGGAGTTTTCTGCCCTTGAAAATGTTATGATGCCAGGGCTTATTGCGGGAAAGACAAAGGAAGAAATGCACCAGCCTGCCACCGACCTCCTTACCCAGGTGGAACTAAGTCACAGATACGAACACAGGGTGAATGAACTTTCGGGTGGCGAACAGCAACGCACGGCGCTTGCCCGGGCATTAATAATGAAACCGGCTCTCCTCCTTGCCGACGAACCCACAGGGAATCTTGATGCACGATCAGGTAACCTTGTCTTTGATCTGATTAAATCCCTTTGTAAAGATCTCTCCTTAGCCACAATTATGGTAACCCATAATATTGAGCTTGCGGCTCAGATGGATTTTTCCTGCTGTCTGGAGAACGGACTTCTGCAAGTAACATAAGCAACAACTTTCCCTCAAAGGGAGGAAATGTTTCTACTCCATATTTTGGGATGCCTCCTTAGGTTTCTCGATTTTTTCCTTATACTCACAAACCATAGCAACAATATCATCACCATAGTTTTTAATGGTTTTCGGTCCCACTCCGGCAAGTCTTTCCAGCTGTGCCAGCGTTTCTGGAAGTTCCATAACAATCAGTACCAGGACCCTCTGGTATAAAACCTGAAAATGAGCCAGATCCAACTCTGCAGCCTTAGCCGAACGCCAACTCCGTAAGTTTTCGAAAAGTTCAGGATGAACAATATCTTTTTCCGTGTACTGCGGTGCGTTCTTTTTCTTCACCTTTGCAGGTTGAAAATCAATTTCAGCTCTGGCTACACCACGCAAATAGGCCGACGGAGCAAAACCCTCAGCGCAGGACTCCACCCCTGCAAGCTTAACAACAATCTCTTTTCTGGTATTATTTAAAACATTCGTAAGCTTTTTCCTGAGTTCCTTATTATCCGTTTCAAAAGCAAGAGTCAGGATTGAAGAAGAAAAAATCTGGGTAATCTTTTCCGTAAACCATACGCTGGCCTTTTTTGAACGCTCAAGGAGTTGTTCATTCGTTTCAGGAACAGCGGTGGTACCTGCAAAAATAGTGCGTAACTGTTCTCTAAAATTATCACTCACCGTAAAAATCATTTTCTGTGCCTGGCCTTCCACTTCTTCCAGATTTTCTACGTCGGATAACTGCAGGACGGTTGTATTTTGTCTCAGCAGAAAAAGAAGAAATCCAAGGCGTTTTTTGAGCAGCTCAAAGGTAAAACATTCCAGGAGCAACTCCTGCTGATACTTGATTTTGGCCTTGAGCAGCAAATCCCGGGACGGTTCATTGACAAGAGATTTTTCACCAAAACGTAAAACAGCCACATCGGTCTCCACACCATTTCTACCAATCGGAGTTTGCAGCACCATGCCTTCCAGAGTCTTGCAGCGACTTAAAGCCACATAGACTTGTCCATGGGCAAAAGCAGCTTCTGCATCGATTATGGCTCGCTCAAAAGTGAGTCCCTGGCTCTTGTGAATGGTAATGGCCCAGGCAAGTTTGAGAGGATACTGCTCAAATTTACCGACAACATCCTCTTCAATCTCTTTACTCTCGTCATTGATAATATATTTTATATTGTCCCACTGTACGGGATCTACTTCAATTTCCTGCTTTTCATCCGGGCAGCGAACAAAGATAGTTTTCCCGCTAATTCTGGTAATTTTTCCAATTTTCCCGTTGTAATAAAGCTTTTCAGCAGAAGCGTCATTTCGCATAAACATAACCTGCGCACCAACTTTTAGAACGAGCCTGGCTGCTGTTGGGAAAATGTGCTCAGGAAAGTCTCCTTTGATAACAGCATTAAAAGAAAACTTTTTTGCATCAAGATCTTCGAGACGTGTTTCATTAAGCTGTTCTGCACTTTTATTGTGAGTGGTGAGGGTGATATAGCCGTCCTCTTCCTCCGGTTCAAAATCATCTATCCTGCGCGCATTCAACTCTGCCAATGCCTCTTCATCAAGACGATTGCTTCGCACCTTATTTAAGAGAGCAATAAATTTTTCATCAGACTGACGGTAGATATGCTTCAGCTCAATGCTGAGGAATTCAGTAGCGGCGAGAGCCTTACTGGAAAAGAAATAGACGGAATCATAATATTGCTGCAAATGCTTCCAGTCACCGGGCTTTGCCACGGGAGAAAGTTGGTGCAAATCTCCAATCATAAGCAACTGCACCCCGCCAAAAGGAAGTTCATTTCTGCGATGCTGCCTGAGACTGGCATCCACAGCATCAAGCAAATCAGCACGAACCATGCTGATTTCATCAATTACCAGTAAATCAAGGCTCTGAATGATCTGTTTTTTCTCCTTGGAAAACCTGAACTGACGTTGCGAATTCCGTTCATATCCTTCACTTCCAGGGACAAACGGGCCAAAGGGTAATTGAAAAAAAGAATGGAGAGTCACCCCTCCGGCATTGATTGCAGCGACTCCTGTGGGAGCGGTAATGATCATGCGCTTGGCACAATCTTTTTGCAGATTATGGAGAAATGTTGTTTTACCGGTACCCGCCTTTCCGGTGAGGAAGATGTGGCAGCCAGTATATTGCACAAAGTCGTGTGCCAGTTGCAATTCGTGGTTTTTCATGAAACAAGTTCTTCTACAATATCATTATGGTGCATCCAGAATAAGCTTTCAGATTATAGCGTTGTCAGTATACCATATGGGTGCATGAATCGTAGCATTTTCTGGCATTTACTCCGGCTTTAATATATTGTAGGTTATGATTTCCATAAACACAATATCTAAACAATTCTTACGCTTTCCGCAGACTATCCTTCTTCCTGCCAATTCCGACACTTCTAAAAACCCTCCACAAAAACAGACAACTCCTCATTGCCATAGGAACAGATAATATATCCAATTGAGGCGGCACAGCAAGCAGCTCCCTCTGGAGACAAGGGTTCACAACTTCATCTTATGCGCATAACCAATGCCTTCTTCTTTCAAAATGGTAGCGGGTATATTTTTATTCTGGCTTACGAGGTAAATGTATTCAACCATCCCGTCAACCGTGAATTGATTGGTCAAAATTCTCCTCTTAAGGATTCATGGGAGTAAGCATTGGCGTTGAAAGCGAAGAAGCAAAAGGCTCTCTATTCTACTTCCGTCTACCCTCGGAGAAGGGAGAAGAAACAGCTCTGCCAACGCCGCTTGTCGAAAAAACCATTATAGAACCCAATACTCACGAACGTCTTGTGCTGCTGGTAGAGGACAATGTTAGCAACCAGCTGGTTGTTTCAGGAATACTCGAAAGAATTAATCTCAAAACAGTAGCTGCCAATAACGGATTTGAAGCCATAGGCTTTATTGAACAGGGAGATACCTTTGATCTGATACTTATGGATATTCAGCTGCCTGGAATACGAGACAACCAGGTTAATCCGCATGCAGGATACCCTGCCCCCATAATTGGCCTGTCAGCCCGCGCCTCAGTAGAATACCATAATTAATGTGTGGAATCAGGGATGAATGATTCCATTAAAAAACTCATCGATGCGGAGTTGTTACTCAGTAAGATAAGCGACTTGCTCAATCAATAACTCAGGCTCTGTTATTCATTCGGCAACGCAACAATGACGCCAGCAATGGTGCCACAGAATACACCTCGAGTAACTCGTCACTGGCTACTCCCGGATAGCTGTCGGAGCCAATCACCTTTTTCACGCATGAATCAGAGAAACGCTGCCTGGCGTTTCCGGCCATAACAAGGTGGGTGGCCAACACAACAATATCCGAGGCACCGGCATCGAGACAACGTTCTGCAGTTTGAATTATTGATCCCCCGGTACGAATCATATCATCACAAATCACTGCCGTTCTCCCTTTCACAACACTGGAAATCTGACCAACAATTGTTTTATCCGTATCATATCGGTCCTTGTCTGCTGCAGTATGCGGACAATTAAACCAACTGGCAAGCTTTGCCACCTGTTTGGAAAATCCATAATCCGGGGAAACAAGAACGAAATCAGTCAGCTTCATCTTTTGCAGATGTTTAACAACAAGCTCACCCGCCCAGAGGTGCCGGGTGGATATCTCTCCACCGTGGGCGTGCAATACTGCTTCTGAATGTAAATCCACAAAGGCCACAAAATTGGGACGTGCCCTGTAAATCTGCCTGGTTCTGGTGACACCTTTGGGAATTTCAAACGAGCCTCTCTTGGCTCGTTCCATGGTGGAATAGCCGAGGTAAGGAATAAGGACATTCACCGAGGCCGCATTATAATAACGACCTCCCTGGATGAGATCCATCAGCTCCTGATGAGACTCCTGATTGTGGGTACTGGCAACAATCACCAGCTCCCTGCCTTCTATATTTTCAGGAAAGGCGTGATATACTTCACCATCTGCAAACTGTTTGCGAATCATGGAAGTAAAGGCAATACCAAGATCTGCAGCAATTTTCTTCCCAAGATCCGTAGAGGCCTGGTTCGCCACCAGTATATATTCAGAGATATTGTTCATCTTTCTTAGTCTAATCAGGCGGAGGGAGCAAACGTTTAGAGTGCCGCAACAATGGCATCTCCCATTGCATCAGTATTCACAGCTTTTATTGAACCGGTGGCGATATCTGCAGTACAGATCCCTTTATCCAATGTTGCTTCCACAGCTTTGTCGATAGCATCCGCTGCGGTGTCGAGGCCAAAACTGTAACGAAGCATCATCCCGGCTGACAAAATTTCAGCAATTGGATTGGCAATACCTTTGCCCGCGATATCTGGAGCAGAACCACCTGCTGGCTCAAAGAGCCCAAATTTATCTTTATTTAAACTTGCTGAGGCAAGCAAGCCCATGGATCCTGTGAGCATAGCTGATTCATCCGAAATAATATCACCAAACATGTTGCCGCAAAGCATAACATCAAACTGGTGAGGATCTCGTACAAGTTGCATTGTAGCATTATCAACATATAAATGATCAAGTTCAACGTCTGGGTAGTCTTTTGCCACCTCAATTACCACTTCTCGCCACAGTACCATGGTTGTAAGGACATTTGCTTTATCAATGGATGTTACTTTCCTGCCGCGTAGTCTTGCAGCATCAAATGCCATACGGGCGATACGATCAATTTCAGATCGTTTATAGACCATGGTATCGTATGCCCTTTCTTCCGGTCCCTCTCCTTCACGACCTTTGGGGGTTCCAAAATAAATACCGGATGTGAGTTCACGAACGCAAAGAATATCAAATCCTTCTCTTACGATATCAGCACGCAATGGACAGGCGGCAGTGAGAGATTTAAAAACCCTGGCAGGACGCAGATTACAAAACAGATCAAAATGTTTTCGCAGGGGAAGGAGAGCTGCCCGCTCCGGCTGCTGCTCGGGAGGAAGGCTTTCCCATTTGGGACCGCCCACAGAACCAAAAAGAATGGCATCGCTGTCTTCACAGAGTTTGATGGTTGCTGCAGGAAGTGCTTTTCCGTGATTATCAATGGCAATGCCACCCACATCGGCAGACGTGTAACTAAGTTCGAAATCAAACTTTTTCTGGGCTGCGTCTAACACTTTAATGGCCTCTGCCATAACTTCTGGGCCAATTCCATCGCCTGCTAATACTGCTATTTTTTTCATTTTATTCACCTGATTATGGTCTTATTTGTAAGAAATTTTATTATATGCCTCTCCCCCTTACTTTCAGGCAGCATATACTGTGTTTCATGTGAAAACGTAAATACCTGTTCTGCATCAGAAGCAAGATACGCCTCAAATTCTTTTTTCCATTTCGGCCCTTTCATGCAGATAACTTTTGTCCCAGGTTTTGCGAACCTGCCGCACATGGCAAGAAAGAGTTTTATATCACTGACTGCCCGGCTGGTGATATGAGTAAATGCGATATCAGCAGACAGTTGCCTTTCATCTTCAACCCTGCATTCCAGAACAGTAATATCCTGAAATTGCAGTGTGCGTACCACATGATGCAGGAAAGAGACGCGTTTTAAGCGTGGTTCCACCAAGGTCACCTGTAGCTCCGGCATGACAGCCTTACAAACAAGCCCCGGAAAACCTGCACCTGTACCAACATCGAGAAGATGTACTCTTTCTCCACTGAGAAACGGAAGAAGCGTTAAGGAATCGAGAAAATGCTTTTCAAGAATTTCGCAGTCCCCTGTCCCCTTTGCAATCAGGTTTACCCTTCGACTCCAGTGTTTGAGCTCGATAAAATAGATCTGCAAACGTTCAATTGCCTGATCATCCGGAACAGGTAGCCCCATGGCCTGGCAGCCTTTTCGTAAATCAGCACTGAAATCAAATTTCTTTTTCACTTATCCTGCAACCGTTCTGTCACAGAATTGGCGTGGGCAGTTAGTCCTTCAAGCCCTGCAAGCAATCTGATATGATCACCATCTTCAATAAGTGCCTGCCTGGAATAACTGACAATAGAACTCTTCTTAAGAAATGTTTCAACTCCCAGTGCAGAAGAATAGCGAGCTGTTCCCATGGTGGGCAGGACATGGTTTGGACCGGCAAGATAATCTCCTGCTGCTTCGGGAGTGTCATGTCCAAGGAATATTGCCCCTGCGTGGCGAATGCTCGGCACAACGTCCCATGGTTCAGTCAGCATCAATTCAAGATGTTCTATGGCGATATCATTGGCTATTGCTATAGCCGATTCACGATTTTCAGCAATCAGGATCACACCTCTATCCGCAAGAGCCGTTCTGGCGATATCTGCACGACTAAGAGTTGCCAACTGACGATCAATCTCCGTCAGCACGTCATCGGCAAGGCTTTCTTCGGTGGTAACCAGTATAGCCAGAGCCATTGGATCATGTTCCGCCTGTGCCAGCATATCAGCCGCAATATAATTTGCTTTTGCACTCTCGTCGGCCACAATCAAGACTTCTGAAGGTCCCGCGATCATATCAATACGGAGCATATTGGATACTTGCGATTTTGCTTCTGTGACAAACTGATTTCCTGGTCCTACAATCACATCAACGGCGGGAATGGTTTCTGTGCCATGGGCAAGGGCTGCTATTCCCCAGGCTGAACCGGCCTTAAAAATATCCACAATGCCAATTTCCTGGGCAGCAACCAGTAGATGGGGGCTTACCTTACCTGCGGCATTTGGAGGGGTCAGCATCACCCGTTCATTCACACCGGCAATTCCTGCCGGAATACCATTCATAAGCACCGAAGAAACCAAGGGTGTTGATCCTCCCTGACCACCGGGAACATACAAACCGGCAGCATCAACAGGACGAACCAGGCGCCCGACAATGGTGCCGTTTTCCCTTGTCTGCATCCAGGAATCTTCCATTTCACGTTCGTGAAAATCCTGCACGCGTTCTATGGCTTTGGCAAGTGTCACCAGGAACTCTTCATCAACGAGTTCATAAGCTTCCTGCAGCTCCGCACTTGAGACCTTTAGATTCTCTGCGCCAAGATCAGGAGAATCAAATTTTCGTATATATTCAAGAACTGCTTCATCGCCCCGTGTTTTTACCTGTTCTATAATTTCAAAGACAAGATCACGACAATTATTCTCCGCAGGTTGAAAACGGTTATAAAGCGTCTGCAGACATCTTTCACCGTCTTCACTTCCTGCCATCAATGGTTGTATCAACATAATATTAATTTTAGTAGTAACTATTGTTGTAACGATTCAGCGTACCCCACAAAATATGAGTAAACTCGGATCTGTAACTGTTCAGAGGTCCCAGGTTCGTTCAGGCTGGTGGCCATAGTATACGATTTTGTCCATAAGGCGTCCAGACCGGACGAAAATTGGTACTGCTGAATAGTTACCTATTGTTTTAAATACTTCTGCGATTCGACATTTTCCTTTACTTCCTTCCCCAGTGAACCCCAATAGTACCCATCATAAATTTTTTATAATCAACTTCAATAAACCCCGCTTCTGCAAACAATTCAGCCAACTCTTCCGCCTTATGAAAATCCATTGTGGAACCAGTTAAATAGCTGTAGGCTGCTTCGTCACTGGCTATCATTCTTCCCAAAAATGGAATTCCAAAGCGAAAATGAAAACGTATAAAGGGATAGAGAATATTTTTTTCAGGAGGGGTTGTATCGAGACACACCACCCGCCCTCCAGGCTTTAAAACTCTGTGTATTTCCCGTAAGACCTTAACACTGTCATCAACATTTCGCAGAAGATAGCCAAAGGTCACTGATTCAAAACTATTATCTTTATATGGCAATATATTTGCATCACTTGCCTGCCAGGAGATTGTCTGAGAAGTAAAACGCTTCTTTGCTTCGCTCAGCATATTCAAAGAAAAATCTGCCCCGATATGCTGTGCCTGCGGATACTCTTTTTCCATCAAGGAGGCAATATCTCCGGTTCCAGTGGCAAGATCAAGCACCCAGCCACCTTGCGGATCTCCAGCTTTTGCAACAACGAATCGTCGCCATTTTTGATCCTGTCCCATGGTCATAACCCGGTTCATAAGATCATAATCAGCAGCAATCCCATCAAACATTTTTTGTACGGCAGGCCCCTTAGACATTACTATATCCTTGCCCTTTTGCAGTTCGACATTCTCTTTTCCGTTAACATGGCGCAAACCCCGGAGTCCGGGGAAAAGGAATGACCTCGCGAATATTACTCATCCCGGTAACAAACTGCACAAGTCGCTCAAAACCTAAGCCAAATCCAGCATGGGGAACAGTGCCATAGCGTCTGAGATCAAGATACCAGTCATATTCGTTTGTGTCGATCCCTGCCTCTTTCATGCGTTTTTGAAGCATATCCAGCCGTTCTTCACGCTGAGAACCACCTACAATTTCTCCGATCCCGGGTACCAGAATATCCATGGCTGCCACTGTTTTTCCATCTTCATTAAGTCGCATATAAAAAGGTTTTATGGCAGCGGGATAGTCAGTTACAATCAGCGGACAGTTATACACTTTTTCGGTGAGATAGCGCTCGTGTTCCGATTGCAGATCAATACCCCATGTAACTGGATATTCAAATTTTTCCGTTGCTTTCAGTAATTCTTCCACTACTTCGCTGTAGGTGAGATGGACAAAATCTTTGTCCACCACGGTTTGTAATTTTTGCAGTAATCCCTTTTCAATAAACTTGTTAAAAAGATTCAGATCTTCGCCGCAATGGTCCAATACGTCCGTAAGTACATATTTCAACAAATCTGTGGCAAGTTCCATATTGCAGGATAAATCACAGAATGACATTTCCGGTTCAATCATCCAGAATTCTGCAAGATGACGGCTGGTATTGGAGTTTTCTGCTCTAAACGTGGGACCAAAAGTATACACCTGTCCCAAAGCCTGAGCGTACACTTCCGCCTGCAGCTGCCCGCTGACAGTAAGCCCCGCAGGTGAACCAAAAAAAGGCGCATCCTGCTTTTCACCGCTGGCACGCACCTGAAACATTTCTCCCGCCCCCTCGCAATCACTGGTGGTGATAATGGGGGTATGCACCTGCACAAAATCACGTTCCTGAAAAAAATTGTTTACTACAAAGGCCAGACGCGAACGAACTCTGGTTACTGCCCCCAGTGCATTTGTCCGTGGCCGCAGGTGGCTGATGGAACGTAAAAACTCAAGGGAATGGCGTTTTTTCTGCAGGGGATATGTTTTCGGATCAGCCCAGCCCACGACTTCCACTGATTCAGCGAGTAACTCCAGATCCTGCCCTTTGGCAGGGGATTTCTGCAAAACACCACTAACAATAACACTGCATCCTGCACTGAGTTTAGCGATTTCTGTCTCATAATTTGCAAGATTTTTCTCAGCTATGACCTGTAAATTTGCTAAACAGGAACCGTCATTAATTTCCAGAAAAGAAAATGCCCCTGTATCACGCCTGGTGCGAAGCCAACCATTAATTGTTACCTGCCCGACGCTCTGTTTTTCATCAAAAATTTTATTAATGCGTTTTGCCATCACTGTTTCCATTATAATGGTAAAAAACCAGTTCGCCATTTCCCGGCAATTCGGTCTTTGCAGTTTTACTGATTTTAGCCAGATGAGCACCCACAACAGAACATTTCACGGTCAGCAGGAAAAATATTTCAGCATCAACTTCAGAGAGTGTTTCAAAATTACCCTGTCCTTTTGAGATAATCAGATCAGCTCTTTGAAATGTCCGTGCCAACTCATCAGAGCAACTCTCCAGCGGCGTTCCGGGACAGCTGGTTCCATTTTCAAGAATTGTCGCATATTGATCCATTCCACAAGCTACAGCATCGGCAAACAGGGCGTCATTTATTATTGCACCGCTTTTCACGGCTACTGTCACCAGGAATCCCCTGTCAGCAAGTTCCTTTACAACCAGCAGATCATACACGATCTCACCTGAATTATCAGCGAGATAAAGGATTCTGTCACCTTCCGTCATTGTTTCCAGGCGCTCTAAAAAATCCGCACTGTTGTCAACCGCATATTCTACTCGCAGACATCGTACCATGGCCTGCTCAACATCAAAGCTGTACGTTGCACCATAATCTATAATATTCCCACCAATGGCGAATCGAAGAGCTGTTGCCAGTGAATTATCACTCGTGGTCATGATATCCCGACATTGAGGCAAGAGAGCAATGGCCTGTTCATTAGATGCCTGTTTGAGTGCAAGGTATGGATCTGCACAACCGGTAATTTCCGCAATTGCCCGATACACCGCAACAGAATTTTCAGGAGGGGTTCGTTCCATATCCATGGCAATTGTCAATTCTGCAACCTTACGCATTGTCTGCAACTGCAAGGCGACGTCGTCGGTACTGATACCAGCAACCTGTAAAGCCTGACGTAGATAACAGGGCAAACACTCAAGGGCAGTTTTCACAACATATATCCTTCACGCACATTTTTCATGGAAGCAAAGAGGGACTCTTTGGCTCCCGGTATCTGCTCGTAAATATTTTGCAACATTTTCCGCACATGCTCTCGTCTGGTATCTCCTGATAAGGGACACAGATTCTGATCGGCTGCCAAGTCTACCAGATTGGCAAGAGTGTTCACATCGGCCTTTGCAACATAGGCCAGTGGCCGAATCACGGTCAATTCACCACCAAAAAGTTGTTGTGCCGGTACCATAGTGGAGATATTTCCACTATAAAACATATTGATAAACAGGGTTTCCAAAAGATCATCTTTATGATGACCAAAGGCAATCTTATTACATTTTAGGCGGCTGGCAAGATCAAAAAGCTGTTTACGACGTAATTTGGAACAACGAAAGCAATCCCGGTCTTGCTCAGCCAGGGGCAAACCCTTTTCAATATGCAGTGGAAGCCCTGTTTTCTGCATCTGCTGGAGGATATTTTCCAGGGGATTGGGAACATCCATGTCTTCATGCCAGATTCCCATATCAATATGAACAGCATGCAACCCGTAGGAAATGGGTGCCTTTTTCCGCCATTCGTTTAACAACCAGGCAAGAACCAGACTATCTATACCGCCAGACACTGCAACCAAAACCTGATCACCATCAGCAAGCATGGAATAATCGTGCATGGCCTGCCCTGTTTTTTTATTAATCTGCTTGAGAATCATAGTAAATGCAAGGTTCGCTCAAAAGAAATTTAAAGGAAAGATACACACAAATACAGACATCGTAAACGTGCTTTAAATTAGTGATGAATTTTGGACACATCGCACCGTTTTTTGGGTTGTTAAAAGTTTTCAGCAACTGTCCATTTTTGTTCTATCTTACTGTAAGTACGGATAGACCGCAAATACAAATACTACAATTTGACGAGGTCTGCAACAATCAAACTAGATCGTCACAGCCTTCAAAAGAGTAGCAGCCTCCTGCGTAACTATTCAGCGAACATAGCAAATTAGTATCCATTTTTTCTCTTAGCAGTGTTTTTGGCGTGTTTTTGTGAAACCGGGATTACTTGATCTCTGGGCTGGGATGAGGGGAAGATGGCCGCAGGTGCAGAACAGTTAAAGAGAGTAAAATGAAACATCATCTCCCCGAGGATAATTTTTCAAAACCCGACAGGAGGGTATCAAAGACAAAAAAACCGGTTTCAAAACGTATGGTATAGTACTTCGTAATAAAGGACGATACTTTTTCCACGGG
>Ga0256826_1002026_pt1 | contig 12509 bp, 13 predicted proteins | sample CV79metaG_FD_185975 | JGI IMG/M metagenome (GOLD analysis project Ga0256826, IMG submission 185975) | Hydrothermal vent microbial communities from East Pacific Rise, Pacific Ocean - CV79 | ecosystem: Environmental > Aquatic > Marine > Hydrothermal vents | place: Pacific Ocean: East Pacific Rise... | reverse complement strand
TAGCATCGTAACCAACAGCTACATACTCACCCTTTATTTTCGACGCAAGTGCATAGCCTATACGGACAACACTAGCCTCATTTAACTCTTTTTCGTAAATCCCACGGATATCGTACTCTCTGTAAATACTCAAATTATCAACCTTTTATTTTATAAAAAAGATTATATAATTTTTTTGGTTAAAAACTAATTATACTTCTTGATTTAGTATAGAGAATCCTAAGTCATGCATCTCTTTGTCAACCATCTCTAAAGCAGCCTGCATAGTTTTTTGTGAGATTTCTGGTAGTTCACCACCCCACATCGCCTCAGCATCTTTAAAACCTTGAAGCATCCCCTCTCTACCAGCACGAAGTTTATCTTCATCACCACCAGCTCCAGCGATAACAAAACCTGCTATACGTTCTGAAGTTTGAGTAATTCCAAAAAAACCATCTTCAGAAACAAGAGCTGAAGCTTCATCTTGAGATAGCTCGGCTATGGGTTTACCTTCATAACCTATATCTCCAAGAAATGATTGAAAATCCTTATAAGCTTCAGCAAAATCAACTTTTTGTGAAACTAAAGTTCCTTGAATATTTGCAGATTTCAGTGCAAAAGCATTAGCGTTTTCAGTAATTTGAGCTCTTATATCAGAAGCTTCTTCCTTGCTTAGCTTTTCAGTAAAATTTGTTCTAATACCATTTGAGTTTGTTGCAGCATTTGTGCTTGCAATATTTGATGAAATTTCCATGATGTTTCCTTTGGTTTATTCTTTATCAATATACTACAACTACTTGATGTAGATTTAATGTAGTTATTTATGCTCTCTATACTTAACATCGGCACTTTACACATTTTATTCACACTTTATTAATAGATAATCTTTTTAAAGGATACTTTATGACAACTAAAAGAATATTAACTTTAACACTCTTAGCAACAACATTAACTTTAGGTGCAGCAGTTCCAAGAGAGTTAAATGCCACTGTCAAACAACGATCAAACTCTATTTCAAATCAAATTGCTACTACCTTATATAACCGCGGAATAGAAATGGACAAAGCACAAGAGCTAAGTACCAATATTATTAATGTAGATGAAGAATTATTTTCATTTATGGTTCAAACTTACTCGAATGAGACAGGTATACAACTCGAAGAGATATATCATGAGTTAGGAAAACTAGCATTGAGCCAAAAAAGTGCAGATTTTTCATCTTATGCCTTTTTACTGAAACTAAGCCAAACTATTAAAAAAGAGCACTTAACGACTACAGAATTAGAGTTAATTGGTAATATTTCAACTAAAAATCAGATAATTTACAAAGCTTTTGTGTAAATTGTGTTAATAAATTGTTTTATTGCAACAATTCTGATATACTTTCCCCGATGAAAGATGAGGCTCGAGTTCATCTTTAGTGTGAAATTTTGCTCTTATTGCATTTAGACCCCTAAAGACTCTCCAATTTTTGACTCCACTAATGAAGTGAAATTCATAGTGAATATTACACAAGGCTAATGCAATGGCAGATTTACAAAACGGTAAAGTTAAATGGTTTAACGACGAAAAAGGCTATGGTTTCATAGAACAAAATAACGGTGGAAGCGATGTATTCGTACATTTCCGTCAAGTTAACAACCCAAATGGTGGACGTGTTTCACTAGCTGAAGGTCAAGAAGTTACTTTTGAGGTTGGCGAAGGTCAAAAAGGTCCTCAAGCTGAGAACGTAACTGCGGTTTAATTTTTAAACCCTTATTCATAAGCATCTGCTTATGAATAAACCCCTCTTTTTTTTAAACTCTCTAAATATCATCCTTATTTATATCGACACCACCATCTTCTAAAGTAAATATCAGATCACTTGTACTTAATTTTTCAAAATTTTCTAATACTTTCTTTTTTAAGTAAGCTTTTTCAGCAGCTTCTGCTCGCATAAGACTCCCCGCAAAAACACCCTTTCTATTTACAATCAACATTGTTATATCTCTATCCATTTTTACTCTATCCATCAACTCTTCTATATCCATATCGAAAATACTACTCAACATAGAGAACATTCCTGCTAAGTATGCTTTATCTTTGTTATTTTTATCTGCTTCTGATTCCATACTCTCTGCTCTACGAATTGCTAACTCCAGTATCGTCTTTGATGCACTATTTGTAGAGACTTCAGAGTAGAGATAGACAAGTAACCATCTAAGCAACTTAGTTCGTCCCATAAGAGTAATGACTTGAGTTAAAGACTCTATATGTATATCTAACTTCTCTAAGTTGTTAAAAAACTGTATAAGTTTAAAAGAGAGATCAGCTTGTTGCTTTATAAAAAATTCTAGTTTTTCTGTTGTGTTGTTATTTTTAATAATCTGAATTAATTGAAATATTACAATCTGTGTAGGTTCCTTTGAACTAGAAAGTTCAATGAGTGTTTGTTTATCAATATAATTGCCTTGAAAATAATCAAACCCCATATCAAGACAATCTTCAAAATCTTCTTTAGACTCAACACCCTGTGCCAAGAGTTTAATACGACTTTGTTTAAATTTTTTCATTACCTTTTCTAGATTTTCAAATTCAGATAAAATTATGTCCATTTTAATTATATCTATATAATTAAAAAGCCTTTGAAACTTTATAATCATACGAGCACTTGAGTCAAAATTTTCTAAAGAGAACTGAAATCCTTTCTTTTTATAGGCTACTATTTTTTTAATTACATCTTCTGTTAAAGTGATATCTTCTAAAATGTTAAGTATAAACCTATCTTTATCTAAGACATCTAAAATACCTTTTGTCAATGTTGTCTCATCTACATTAATAAATGCCTTAGAGTGGACACCCAATAGTTTTGTAAGTTCAGTACCACTTATAGCACTGATAATAAGCTTTGCTGTCGCTTTAAGGGAGTTTGAAAACCCCACTCTTTTGTTAGCAGAGTCTTTAAAAACAAGCTCATTTGCAAAAACATGCTGTTTATTGTCAATAATTTTCTGTTTTGATACATATAATTCATCCATCTACTTCTCTCCATCTTGCAAAATTTTCACAACTTCATTTGCTATCTCTAACTCTTCATCAGTTTTTATCACTAATGCTTTTAGATCTTTAAACATTTTAGTATTCATCACTTTTTCTCTTATATATGCCGAGTTTTCACCTATACCACCTGTAAAAACGACTGCATCAACATCACCAAGAAGTGCCATGTAGGAACCTATATACTTTTGAATTCTACGTATCATCATTGCAAGGGCAAGTTGACTGTTTTCACCCTTATTCTCTACGATAGTGCGAACATCATTCTCATTACAAATTCCAATGAGTCCTGATTTTTTATTTAGGAGGCTGTCTACCTCATCAAGAGTTAGTCCTAATTCTCTCTGCATATACACTACTATAGCAGGATCAATATCTCCACTTCTACTTCCCATCACTAAGCCCTCTAAAGGAGTAAAGCCCATAGATGTGTCTATACTTTTTCCATTTTTTATAGCACAGACACTTGCACCATTTCCTAAATGTAATGTTATAAGGTTAAGACTATTTATATCTTTATTTAGTAAGAGTGCTGCCTTTTTACTTACAAAGGAGTGAGATGTTCCATGAAAACCATACCTACGAATATTATGCTTAGTATACATCTCTAAAGGAAGTGCATATAAATATGCCTCTTTTGGCATGGTAGTGTGAAATGCTGTATCAAAAACTGCTACTTGCGGTGTGCTAGGAGAGGAGGCTTTTGCAACTCTAATTCCCTCCAAGTTAGCACCATTATGTAGAGGTGCTAGAGGTATAAGTTCTTCTATTATGTCTTGGACATGTCGTGTTATCAAAACAGACGAAGAGAACTCTTCACCACCATGAACAACACGATGACCAATGGCATCTAATGAGTTAAAGTCTATGTTTAAACTTTTTAGTGCCTCTTCATGATTTTCTATTTTAGAGTTACTTTCTCCTATATTTTGAACAAGTTTTGACTCAAGAACTTTACCTGTAGTGGTATCAAAAAGTTTATACTTTAAAGATGAGCTTCCGGCATTAAGGACTGCAATTCTCATTATTTTTGCCCCGCTTGTATGGCAGTAATGGCTACAGTATTTACTATATCAGCAACTAAACATCCACGACTTAAGTCATTTACAGGTTTATTGAGTCCTTGAAGTATAGGACCAATAGCAACAGCACCACTTGAACGCTGAACCGCCTTATAAGTATTGTTTCCAGTGTTTAAATCTGGAAATATATAGACACTTGCTTGACCTGCAACTTTAGAATCAGGTAGCTTTTTCTTCGCTACATTCATATTTACAGCAGCATCATACTGGATAGGTCCTTCAACTAAAAGAGTTTTATTTTTCCTTTTAACAATAGCCGTAGCTTCTCTCACTTTATCTACATCCACTCCACTTCCACTCTCCCCAGTTGAGTAGGAGAGCATAGCAACTTTTGGTTCTATCCCAAACGCCAATGCTGTAGTAGCAGATGCAAGAGCTATATCTGCTAAAGTCTCAGCATTTGGGTCTTGGTTGATTGCACAGTCACCATATACAAGAACCTTCGTTGCTAAACACATAAAAAACACACTAGAGACAACTTTCACATCTTTAGTAGTTTTAATAATTTGCAGAGCTGGTCTAATAGTGTCTCCTGTTGAGTGAATCGCTCCACTGACCATTCCATCAGCATATCCCAACTCAACCATCATTGTCCCAAAGTAATTTACATGTATCATGGCATCAGCAGCAACTTCTCTTGTGAGCCCTTTATGTTTACGAGACTCATAAAACTTATCTGTAAACTCTTTCATTAGTGTTGAGTTACAATGATCTATTATAGTTGAACCGGACAAATCAAGACCTAGGCGTAAAGAGCGTTCTTTTAATTCATCTTCATTTCCAAGTAAAATCACATCTGCAACACCACGATGTAAAATAATCTCAGCAGCTCTTAAAATTCTCTCATCACTACTCTCTGGAAGAACTATTCTCTTTTTATTTGAACTTGCTATATCAAAAAGTTTATACTCAAACATAATAGGAGTCATAACACTATTTCTTGTAGTGGCTATCTTATTTTCTATATAAGCTGTATCTACATTGGCATTGAATAATCCCAGAGAGAGTGCTATTTTCCTATCACTATTTACTCTTATTCGCGAATGAATTTTAGAGAGTGCTCTCGCTGTATCATAAGTATCCATATCTACCATAAGTATCGGTATGTTAAACTGGTCAAGTCCACGAATTAACTTCTCTATATTTGGATGAGCCGTCATATTAAATGGAAAAACTATACATGAAATATTTGGATATGCATTAGAGTAAAGAGCACCTAAAAGACCTAAAATAATGTCTGATCTATCAGCTGGAACTACAACTAAATCATCCTCTTCTATATGGTCTAAAAAGTTGTCTAATGTTAATGCAGCAACCTTTACAGCTCGTATGCTTCTGGTATGATCTCCCTCTAACAAAAGGTGAGGTTTAGCATGTAAGGATTCTATAACATCTTGAATACTTAAAAGAGAAAGCTCTTCTACTTCACTTAAAAGGTATGTTGTATATTTATAATTTTTGATTTTTTTCTCTAAGGCTGCATACTTTTTATAGTCAAGTCTATTAATAAAAGTAGCGAAGTGTGTGCAACCTTGGGATTCCAGTGTTTCATTTTCTATCTTAACACTCTCAAAGATCTCTTTTGCTGTATCATACTTGGCATTTATTATATTTATATAGGGTGAACCAAAATTTTGTGCTAGTTTTATATTTATATCAAAGTTAATGTTGGCGTTTAAAAAGGATAGTCTTATTCCAGTACAAAGAACAAAGTCATACTCTTTTTCAAGTTTTTTAAACTTTGTAAGAAGTTGATTTATGAGTTGTTTTGTCTTACTTTGAGATATCATATCTTCAACATAGTCTATATCAAATCCGAAACTATCTTCATAACTGATATCAAGTGCATAGTGTTCGCGCATAAACTCTATATCGCCATCAAGAATATTTTTATTTGAAATTATAGGACGAAAAAAAGCGACACGATGAAGTTTACGTTTTAGTATCTCCATCATCCCCATTGAGATAAAAAGAGTTCCGGCATTTACCTCTCGTGCTGATATGAAAAGTGATTTTGTTTTCAATCTAAGTATCCTTAGTTATTAAGTGCTATAATTCTATCAAAAAAATGAGTATTTATGTGTATATGTGGCAATGATAAGGGTTATGATGAGTGTTGTGGGCAGATAATCGCTCATAAGGTAAAAGCAAAAACAGCAGAGGAGCTTATGCGCAGTAGATATAGTGCATATGTAAAGGCAGATGCAAGGTACCTTCTAATCAGTACAGTTGGAGAGAAGCAGTATGAAGAGGATATTGAGCTCATTGAAGATTTTTCATCACATGTAGATTGGCTTGGACTTCAAGTTTTAAATGCAAAAGACGATACAGTAGAGTTTAAAGCGTACTACAGAGATAAAGAAGGTATAAAAGTACTCCATGAAAAAAGTAACTTTATTTTAGAAGATGATGTTTGGAAGTATAAGGATGGAGAGCTTTATAACTCTAAAGTAGAGAGAAATGAGCCCTGCCCATGTGGAAGTGGTAAAAAATTTAAAAAATGCTGTGCTTAAGCACTATAAGCTTCTCTAGCTAAAACCTGTGTCTGAAGTAACTTATACTTTACTAAAGAGTCCCTATCTGGAATGTGAGTAGATGTGTCAAAACCCGTTAGAACCTTTACTAAGTACTTTTCACCTATCTCTTTATAGTTCTCTTCATAACGAGGAGATAATACTTTTTTTGAACCATCAGGATTTGTTTTTTCTTTATGATCTTGATCGTTAAATCTATTTTTAAGTAGTTGGTTAAAGTCGGTGTGAACTGCTTGCACTTCCATCATAAATCCTTCAAGATCGTATGCTGTAAGTATATTTTTAAAAAGTGTGAATTTAGTGTCTATTACTTTAAAGTTTTTAAGAAACTAAAATTTTCTTTGTGAAACCCTTTATTTTTAAGAAATTGTTGAGTCTCTTCTCCTTCAAAACTTGAAGAGAGCACCATATTTTCACACATAGCGGTTGAAGCATAAGTTTCTAAATACTCAAGCATCTGTGTTCCATACTTTTGGCCTCGATAGTTACTATCCGTGACAAGATCGAAAACATAGAGATGGCGTTTATGGTAAAAACTTGTCTGAACTGCCACACCTGCAAAAGTGATAAGTTCTCCCCTTTGAAAAAGCCCTATCATTTTATAATCCATGTGCCGCATATCATATACTAAATCATCAAACTCATTATATGTAAGTGAAGTTCTCAACTGAGAAAGTAGCTCATATATTATCTCTAGTTCTTTTAAATTCATTTCTCGTATCTGCATAAGAGTATTTTATACTAATTTGGAAAATAGTGCAAAAACTATGCTAGAATATACCAAATAAAGTTTTACAGGTGCAATCATGAACACAAAAAGCATTAACTTTCGAATAGTTATATTTTTTATTATAGCTTCTATAATATTAGGATTTGGTGTAGCGTATGCTGTGAGCAACAGTGCAAAAGCAGAGATACTAAACACTAGAATGGAACAAGTTGGTTCAATAACAATTAGTAAAACACAACATATAGAAGACTACTTTGCACAGATGAAGTACATCTTAACATCTAAGGCACTCAATAGTGAGACGGTAAAACTACTATGGGATTATGATGAAGCACTTGAAGGTTTAGAAGATGTTGAATTAGACATCGACGAAGTAAAAAAAGCACTCATCACTTACTACAATGCAGAGTATCTCTCCAATGTTAACTATGATCTTAACAATGCTCCACTCAAAAAAGAAGCTAGTAGTTACTTACCAAAAAGCGATAAAGGTCTTATGCTCCAGTACCTCTATATAGCAAAAAATCCAAATGCTTATAACAAAAAAGAAGCATATCGAATGGATAAAACTTTTACAACAGAGTACACAGATATTCATGTTCAGCACCATCCAATCTGGAGAAGTGTTTTAGAAGAGTTTGGCCGTAACGACCTCTTCATCGTAAACCCTGCCGGGGACATAGTATATAGTGTACAAAAAAATGCTGATATTGGAACAAACCTTATAAATGGTCCCTATGCAAATAGTGGTCTAGCAAGAGTTTTCAAAAAGAGTTTAACTGCAAAAAGAGGGCAAGCTGTATTTGAAGACTTCTCAATTTATGAACCTGCATATAATGAACAAGTTGCATTTATAGCTATGCCTATCTACTTTGGTGAAGATAACGAAGGATCACTAATCTTTCAACTTCCAAAAGAGAAGATAAATGCCATTATGAACTTTAACAATCAAGTTGACAAAGTAGGACTAGGTAAATCAGGAGAAGCATTTCTTGTTGGTGCAGACTATACAATGCGTAATGAGAGTAGATTTACAGATAAAATCCAAGCTATGGATGAGAGTACGAGAAAAGCTAAAACTACTATAGGTAACTATAAGATTGACACTAAAGCTACAAGAGAAGCTATGAGTGGTATCAGTAAAATAACGCTAGGCACAGACTACTTAGGAAACAGAGTTATCCTCTCTTATGCTCCGGTAAATGTATATAATGAAAAATGGGCAATCATAGTAAAAATAGATGAAGATGAAGCACTTGCCAATGCAAATAGTAATTTTATGATGGCACTTGGTGGAACAGCCATTTTTATTATACTTATTATCCTTTTCTCTCTTTTAGTAATCAAATATATCATCTTAGATAAGCTTAAAACTCTTCAGAGTGCAACTTATGATTTAGCTAAAGGTGATGGAGACTTAACTAACAGAGTCCAAGTTCCTGCTGGTGATGAGATATCTGAAGTTGCACATAATATCAACGAGTTTATAGAAAAGGTTCGTGTTACAGTTTCTGAGGCAACTACTTCTGCTTCAAACAACACTCAAGTTGCAGCGACTCTCTCTCGTGCATCAGTAGATATGAAAGCAAAATCTCAAAAAGAGAGTAGTATTGTTCATGAAGTAGCACACCAAGGTAATGAGCTTCAAGATATTCTTAAAGTCTCTATAGAACAAGCAAAAGAGACAAAAAACAATATAGATCAAACGGGTTCAACACTTAAAAAAGTAAATCAACAGATCGTTGATTTAGCAAATGAGATTGCTGAGAGAAGTCAAGATGAACTTGAACTTTCACAAAAACTTGTTGATTTAAGTGCTGAAACGAGTGCTGTTAAAAATGTTCTTGAAGTTATAGCAGATATTGCAGACCAAACTAATCTACTCGCCCTAAATGCTGCGATTGAAGCAGCTCGAGCTGGAGAGCATGGTCGTGGATTTGCTGTTGTTGCAGATGAAGTAAGAAAACTTGCTGAACGTACACAGAAATCTCTCTCTGAAATCAATACAACAATTAGTGTAATTACACAATCAGTTAATGATGCTAGTGAGCATATGTCTACAAATGCTAAAGCTATTGAAGCACTTTCACAAAATGCGAGTGAAGTTGAAGCAGATATTAACACCAGTGTCTCTGCTATTGAAGAGTCTATTGGACAAGTTGATGAGACTGTTACGGGTTACATCGAGAACTCTCAAACAGTTGAGGCTATGGTAACTAAAGTTTCAGAAATTGAAAAAATTTCTAAAGAGAATCAAGAAACAATAGAAGAGATTTCAGATGCTTCCTCTAAGCTAATGAGTACAACTGCTAATCTAAACGATCTTCTTCAAGGTTACAAAACTTAAATAAACGTCCTTTAAACAACTCTTAGCTATAATCGCGAAAAATAATAGGCACACTCTTTTGTGCCTAAGCAAAGAGAAATCATATGGTATCAGTAAATAATTTAATCATGAGATATGGAAACAGAGTTCTGTTTCAAGACATCAACCTAAAACTAGATCGTCATAAACGTTATGGCCTTATCGGAGCAAATGGAGCTGGTAAAACTACTTTTTTAAACATCTTAAGTGGTCAAATAGATGAGTACGAAGGTGACATTAGTGTTGAGAATGGTCTCAAAGTTGGTGTTCTTGGTCAAAATCAATTTGCTTTTGAAGATTACACAATTGCAGATGCTGTTCTTTATGGAAATAAACGTCTTTTTGATGCTATCAAAGAGAAAGAAGAGCTTTATGTAACTGGTGACTTTGAAGATGATGCTACAAATAATCGTTTAGCTGATTTAGAAGTTATCTGTGTTGAAGAGGACCCAACTTATGAGTACGATGTAAATATCGGTAAAATCCTTGCAAATGTTGGTATTCCTGTTGAAGATCATAACAACCTTATGAGTTCACTTGATAGTGCTGATAAATTTAAAGTTTTACTTGCACAGGTTCTCTATCCTAAACCTGATGTACTATTCCTCGATGAGCCTACTAATAATCAGGACATCGAAACAATTAGCTGGTTAGAAAATCAACTTAAACGCCATGAAGGTACACTAGTAGTTATCTCTCACGATAGACACTTCCTAAATGCAGTTGTTACTAACATTCTTGATGTTGATTACCAGAAAATTCGTGAGTTTACTGGTACTTATGATGACTGGTATATCGCTGCCAATGTTCTTGCAAAACAGCTTGAACTTGACAATGCTAAAATGGCAAAAGAGAAGGATGAACTAGAAGCTTTCGTTAGACGTTTCTCGGCAAATGCATCTAAGGCAAAACAGGCAACTTCTCGTCAAAGAAAACTTGACAAGATGGAACTTGCAGATATTAAACCATCATCTCGTCGTGATCCAAGTATCGTGTTTAAAGCAAAACGTACTATGGGTGGAGAAGCACTTGATCTTGTAAATATCTCTCACTCTTATGGAGATAACGAAGTTCTTAAAGATATAACACTTAAATTTGAACCAGGTGAGAAAGTTGCACTTATCGGTGGAAATGGTGTTGGTAAATCTACTCTATGTAAAATCATAATGGAAGAGATGAAACCTACTGCTGGTACTGTTAACTGGGGTGCTACTATTGAGAACTCTTATTTTCCACAAGATACTGCTGATATTATCGAAGGTGAAGGTACACTTTACGACTGGTTACGTGGTTTTGACCCTAAACGTGACATCGCTGAGATAAGAAACTGTCTTGGACGTATGCTCTTTAATGGTGAGCAACAAGAGAAAGGTGTAGTATCTATCTCTGGTGGTGAAAAGCACCGTATGATGTTAAGTAAAATGATGCTTGAGGGTGGAAACTTTTTAGTTCTTGATGAGCCATCAAATCACCTTGACCTTGAGGCTATCGTTGCACTTGGTGAAGGTCTTTTAGAGTTTAAAGGAAATGTTATCTGTGTTTCACACGATAGAGAGTTACTTGATGCATTTGCTTCACGTATTATTGAGATTCAAGCTGATGGAAGTATCATCGACTTCAAAGGTTCTTACGAAGAGTTTGCAGAACAACGTGCAGCTGGAACTATATAGTGGCAAAGTATAAACATTTTCTTGGTCTAGGAATAGCAGGAAACTTTGCACTTCACCTTGACCAAGCAGGTGAAGCAGAAGATTTTAAAGATGTTATTACAGCAGATGAAGCAGCTCCAAAAGGAATGTTTCCATTCTTCTTACCAAGAATACAAAACCCTGTAAACAAGGCTGAACTCACTGCAAAAAAAATCTTAACCACATATCCTCTAGGAGCTGATTATATAAAACTTCCTGAAGATAAAACTCTTAATGTTCAAGCAGAACCTGAAGTTGGACTAGTGTGTGACTTAGAGTATACTGCTGGAGAACTTTCTAAAGTAACTCCAAGATACTTTGGTGCTTATAATGACTTTTCCATTCGCATTAAAGGAGCTGAAAAAATTAGTGACAAAAAAAATTGGGGTCATGAGACTAAAGGTTTCTCAAACACTATTATCAAGATTGATAAATTTAGTGAAGGTGGAAACATTGATAAGTACTCTATCTGTAGTTTTTTAAGACGTGATGGTGAGATACATGCTTATGGTGAAGATGTTGAACTAACAGGCTACAGTTACTTTCATGAAAAACTGACAGATTGGATTTTAAATCAGATCAGAACTCAAGAAAATTTCGGTCCACTTGAACCTATAAGTGAGTACATTCATGCTTGTGATAATCCTGAAGAAGCTATTATCAGTATCGGAGCGACACGCTATACAGAGTATGGTGAAAGTACATTTTTAAAAGCTGGAGATGAGTCAATAGTGGTTGTATATGATGCTACTAAACTCTCAAATACAGATGTTTTAGAGATGATAAAATCATCTCACTATGAAAATGCTAATATGTCAGTTTTAGCTCAAAAAGTACTCTAATTGCAAACAGGTATCTATGAACACTATAAGGGTAATCATTACAGAGTTATAGATATCGTTAGACACAGTGAGACAGATGAACTTCTAGTTCTCTATAGACCTATGTATGGAGATGAAAACTTATGGGTACGTCCCTTTGCTATGTTCTTCGAAAAAGTTGAAGTGAAAGGTTACTTAGTACCGCGCTTTAAGTTTGTAGGAGAAGAAGATGAGTAGAGGTAAAAAACTAGATCTTTTCATAGGTGCTGATATT
>Ga0256826_1002025_pt1 | contig 12513 bp, 11 predicted proteins | sample CV79metaG_FD_185975 | JGI IMG/M metagenome (GOLD analysis project Ga0256826, IMG submission 185975) | Hydrothermal vent microbial communities from East Pacific Rise, Pacific Ocean - CV79 | ecosystem: Environmental > Aquatic > Marine > Hydrothermal vents | place: Pacific Ocean: East Pacific Rise... | reverse complement strand
ATAAATCAGCAGCTAAATTTTTTAAACGCCGTCCTCTGCCAACTCAAAATGTAGAATCAATTAATACTGATGGCACTATGGAATTTACCGTTAAAATAACTCATGAGATGGAAATATTACCAATCATTAAATACTGGATACCACATCTTTTTGTGATTGAACCTGAGTGGGTACAAGAGATTATTGAAGAGGATTTGGATACTTATAGTGAAAAAATGGTTCAAATAAAATAGATTCTTCTATCTTCAACCCACACAGGAACTACATAAACACCTCTAAAACCGTTTAAATCTTCTCCAACCGTGACAACATCGTTTTCACTCTTTGAAGGCTCCTGGCGGCTCTTATTGAACTTTTTAGGGAGTGTTTGAAAGGGTCGGTCGTTCAGAACCAAACACAACCCTATTATGTCTGTGTCCTAAGAAGCCATCACAAAAGGAAAGCCACTCTTACCAGAGTTATTAAGGATAAGATACTCAGCACTTGCTAATTGAATATGTTGTTTCTGTAGTTCAGCTTCATCAAATGCTAAAATCTCTTTGTAATGCTCGTCTGAAAGTATTGTATGATTGATAAACTCTGTTTCTTCAACTATATTAGAGTTATTAGCCACTTCTGAAACCATTTCAGCACTATCAGGAGTAGTTGAAACATTTTCTTCAAGCACTTTATCGTTTGTAGCTTCGAAAGCTTCCTGACGGCTTTTAGAAACCTTTCTTGTTTTAGGAAGCTTAAACTCTCCATTTCTGAATAGTTCATATTCAACATCTGTTAAAGCAACTATATCTTTAAGTGCATCAAGAGATTTTCTTTCAAAGCTCATAATATCGTCAATTTTAAGGGCTGCTATTCTTGGATTCTTTGCCAAATTAACATAGCCCCTTGCTGTTTCATAAGAAAATAGAAATTCTTTTTGAACTTCTTCTTTCAAAACTTTCCCATCTCTCTTACACTCAGCAAAAAATACAATCAAGCCTTGACCAGTTTTTATTCTTCCAATTAACTCAGCACATTTCTCTCTTAGAGCATTGTTCATAGAAGCAACATAAGCTTGGGCATGTTCTTCTGCATTATTAAAATGCTTTTTAATATTCTCAACAGTGTTGCTATTATGAACAAACCTACCCTGAATGATTTCAGTGTCCATCATTGTAATTTCATGCACTTCTTGGCTGTTAAGAGTTTTGTAGTTAGTTATTAGGACTTCAACAGTAATAGCCCCATCAACTTTGTTACGTTTTTGGTCTTCATACGATTTGTTTAGGTAAATAACATTGTAGTCACTGTTTTGTTCAGCCCAATCTATTAATATTTGATTTGTTTTACCATTATCGTGAATAAAGTTTGATAGTGCAAAATTTACACCTCTGTCATTGAGTGAATCTAGTGACTTTAAAAGAGCTTTTTCTTCTTCATCTTTCCATTTAACACCGTATTTATTATTAGATGCATAGTAAGGAGGATCAACATACACAAAATCATTTTCTTGAAACTTATGGTTATCAATATAATTATAGCTTCCACTTTGAAAGCGCATTCGGTGGCTGTTAGCAATAAGCATATCTGTAAATAGTATGAATTTAGGTCTAAGAGAACTATTAAAGTCTCTTACACCAAAACTTTTGTTGAATTCTTCTTTTGTATTGTAACTTATCATATTTTTATATGAATGTAATATCAAGCAATAGAACATAGCCCAGGGCTTTTCTGTACTTGCATTGAATTTATCTCTCAATAGATAATAAGCTTCTTCATTATCTATTGAAAGGTTGTACTCATTAATAACACCTTCAACAGCTTTGTAATTCTCTTCAACACTATTTTGAGTGAGGTTATACATAAGATTAGACATATCAGGATAATATTCATTATAAACAGAAATTTCAGCTTCAACATTTAAACTCATTATTCCACCACCACCACATACATCATGAAATGTTGCTATATCTGATTTTAGGTAAGGAGATATTTGTGCAAATAACTCTTCTTTTCCACCTGTATAATTAGAAGCACTATTAACAGGTTTTGAACTTGATACACTTTTTAATTTACTTCCAATATCTGAAATGTCTAAACTGAACTTATTAAGTAGTTCTGCCTTTTCTTGCTCAGTTTTACGAACAACAAAATTAAAAGTATCATTAGAAATATCGTCTGTTTCTGGAGTATCACTTATACCATCTAATTCAGAAAAATATGTTTGTATTTCTCCAACATTTACATAGTAATAACCATCTTTTAACTCTGATTGAATTTTCTCTTTTTGCACAAGAGTTTTCACTTCAGTCTTTGACATATTTAACTCTGCTGCCGCATCTGCTAAAAGAATGTTACAGTCGACTTCTTCTTGATTTACATAACTTTCGTTTGGTGTTAAACCTACTGTAGGTGTAGCTTCTAAGCCATTATCTACTTTTGTAAGTGCTACTATTTGAGTGTCCATATTAATTGCTGATTTCATTTGTTCTCCTTGAATAGGTGTTAATTTTTGTATTGCCACCATTAAACACATTTGATATATGCTTAAAGATAGTAATTAAATGTTCGTTATAAAAACAGACATATATAATATGTCTGTTTTCTAAGAAGCCTTTTTAAAGCTATTAAATGTATTGTTATTGTGATGAAATCTTTCGATTGTTTGACCACTCATAAGACATTTATATTTTTTAATCTCACTTTTTTGCTTGGCAATGAGTGCATCTTGCATTGTGATTTTTGCACGTAACTCTTCTATGTATTGCTTATCTTGAAGATGATTATTCTCAGCCATAGGAAGCATTTTAACACTCTCTGGGGCATTTGAAGTATTGTCTTCAATAGGAATATCGTTTTCTGCACTTGAAGGATTCTGTCGACTAGAAGCAATTTTTCTTGTTGATTTTAATACATGCTTACCATTAAGGAATAAACTAAACTCTTCATCTGTTAAAACTTTTAGAGAATCTAAGGTATCAAGAGACTTTTTCTTAAACTTCATAATATCTTCAACTTTTAATTTTGCTATTCTTGAATCAATTGCTAAATTCATAGCTCTACGACCCGTTTCATAATCAAAGTTATAAGCACTTTCAATTGCTTCTCCATATTTTTGAGTTTTTACTCCATTCTTTTTATCAAGCATCTTTTGTATCTCATATTTTTCTTTAAATATAATGATAGATTTTCCAAGATTTATTCTTTGAACTAACCATTCACACTTATATACCAATGATTCTTCATAAGAGGCTTTATACTTTTCATGAGCAATTTGACTAAGTCTATAACTTTCGTTACCTTGTTCTACTTCATCGTTAATAAAAAAAGCACCTTGAACAATATTGTCAGTATTCTCTTTATACATCGCAACCACTTCTGGACTATTGCAACCCTCGCCATAGTTTGTTACAAGAACTTCAACAGTTGGATATGCTTGTTTCCCAGTTTCTGGGTCTATGATTTTTGACTTATCAGATGATTTATAAGTAATATCTAAATAATACACTTTATACTTTTTAGCCCATTCTATTAATGTTTCATTGGTTTTACCATTCATCTCAAACACATTACTCATTGCAAACTTAACACCTTTAGAATTTAAGTCATCCAAAAAATCAAACAACTTCTTATCGCCATATTTTCTATTCCAAATTCTTACATAATCGGTATCTGTAATTGAATAAGCAGGGTCCACATAAACAACATCATCTTCTTTATAGTCAGTATGTTTAAAATCTTCATAACTTTCATTAGAATATTCAACCTTATCTCCCATCTCTATTAGTTTTTTAGAATATTCTAAAACTTTCTGCTGTAATGTATTATTAAAAGATGTCTCCAGAGGTCCTTTATACGAATCAAATACTTCTTTAGTGTTATAATTTATTCTAGAAGCCCACGAATGGATAACACCAATATAAAAATCCTGCCATTTTTTAATAGCAGAAGATTGATAATCAGATTGTAATTTTTCATGTTTCTTTTTCTTCTCCTCTTTAAGTAGGTCAGCCTCTTCTTTCGCTAAATACTTACTCTTAATGCCCCTTACTCCATCATAATATTTATCTTCAGCCTCTAAGATTTTTTGAACATGATCTTCTGCTATTCCTTTTGATAATCCTTTAATAATATTAAATACATTTGTATCATTTTCATTATAGATAATCTTATTTGCATTAATATTAATACCAAGGGAAAATGAACCACCAAATAGATCATAAAAAGTATTGATTTTTTGAGGTAAAAATCTTCCTATTTGTGATATTAATCTATCCTTTGCCCCACTATAACAAAGTGGTTGGTACACAATATCTTCAATCTTATTATCTGAACTTTTATCAGTATTTGCTGTATCTTCCATAGGCTCTAAACCTATTGTATTTGTAATTTTTGTTTCTATATCCATATTAATTATTGATTCCATATTGTTCTCCTTGAACAGGTGTTAATTTTTGTATTGCCACCATTAAACACATTTTTTGTATGTGCTTAAAGATAGTAATTGTGAAGTGCCGTTAAGCACTTTTTCGTATTAAAGAACATATTCTGGGTATTTTTCAACTAATGAATTTAATTCTTTTTTGTAGCCCTTAAATAGAGCTTCATTTACTAATTTATTATTCAAATTATGAAATAAGATTTGATAATCCTTAATGAGCCTTGCTTGAGTAGATAAAGTTTCTTTTTCAAGTTCTAGCCTATCAGCTTCAAGAAACCTCAATTCTGTATTAGGTGCCTCATAGTTTCTAATATCAACACCATCCTTGAAGTCAATGAAATCTAAAGTTACAGATGAAGCTGTAATCCCCATATCCCCATGAGATATTTTGGTGTATGTAGCACCATCTTGTCCTACAATCTGTAAGTATTTTCCATATTTATCTTGGTCATACCAACAGCTAAAAACTGCTTTATTTAAGTTTCCATAATCATTGAATAATAAATGTTCTCCATTTTCTAATCTTTCGTGTAACTGTTGTAATGTTTTTGAATCCATATGTTTTTCTCCTACCCTAAACGGGATTTATTGCAACTCTTTACAGAGCGATAAAGTTTGAGACAGTAGATTTTTGAAACTATAAGCCATATTGCTTATAGTCAATTTTTTACTTTTGTCCAGTCATTGGGTTATTTCTTTAAGAGAGTGCTATAAAAGTTAGTCGTCACCAACTTTATTCAACACTCTAAAAAAGATTACTTTTGTTCATAGCTACATCAGCCCTTTTCAAATATTTTCATATCTTGTCCTTTAGTTTTTGTTTAACCAAATAAAGCCTTGGTTATGCTTGACTAGTACCTATTGGCACTATTTTATATGTTGTCTCTATAAACATATATATCACTTGCAATTTGTTTTGCTGCAAAAGCAATATCTTCTATATAAGTATCTAACTCTTCGTCTTCATCTTCCAAAAGATCACCCAAGTAATTAATATTATCTTGTATCTCTTCAAATAGATTTTCTATATCAAATAGTAATGTATAAACCGAGTCTTGCTTACGAGTAGAAGGGGCTCTTACACTCTTCAATATCTCAGCATCTATTCCTGTCAATAATTGCTTTGAAAGTATTCGTATTTCGTCAAGCCATATATCACTGCCACTCTTTTTCAACTCTATTCTCATATAACCTACAGCGTCTAGAATACTTGTAGCCGCATCTTGTAAAGTATCATATAAGTTTTCGTAGTATTCTATTTCTTTAACCATAATTACTTACCTTCCTTAGCCGCAATAGCCGTTGATAAAAGATAAGCATCTTGAAGACTATAAAACAATCTTGATTGCTCAGGCTCTACCATCTTATTAAGGATACAACTCCAATCCTGCATAACTCTATTCACAACAAAATTAGCCAACTCCATAGAACCTATAGAAGATTCTCTATCTGTGCCACTCTGCATTTCTTGATAAAACTTTGCCGCATCGTCTTGGGATATAATCGCACCGTTATCTACTTTATAGCCTTGCTCTAATGCTGCTTTAACCCAAGTTCTTGGAGGTTCAAACCCACCACACGTATCAATTACTTTTGAAGCTGCTGCACCTATTTCTGTTAATTGCTCTATTGCTTTACTCGTGTTATTTACATTAACTGTAAATATAGTTGCTCTGCGTTTTTGTTTTGTTGCCATGTGAATCCTTTAAGTGATACCTTTCATTAGTAAAAAGTATTGTGTATATCTCATAGTTTAAAGACATCAGTATCCTTATTAATGGATATGAAATCTTTAAAATGAGCCCGAAATAGTGATTGTTTGAGCAGAAATGCTCTACAAAATAGTTATTGAAACCACTTTATAGAGAACTCTCTCAAACCTTTTTACTATTCACTGCAATTAACCTTTCTCGAATATCTTCATATCTTGCTCCTTTTGGTTTTCAGTTTTATGACTTGTTGGTCAAAACACATAGAGCTGTGTTTGGGCTTGTTTAAACCTAAGAACTACTGATTCTTAGTTCATATGGTTAATAGCATCATGAATTGCTTTTAGCTCATCGTCAAGATTCATATCTGCTGATAAATGGCTCATATCTATAAAATTAGCACCGCTATTATTAGCTAATTTTTTGAACTCTTTAGTCTCGTTATCATGCTCAACTTGATGATGATTAACAGCAAATTGAATATTTGCTCTAACTTTGTATAGTTGATCCAGAAAGCCTTTTTTAGCATACTTAATTTGTTTGCCAACCTTTAATCTCTCTTTTTTTGAATCAATAGCACTGCAAATCGAATCAATCTCTCTGTTAATTTGTGGGATAACTTTGATGATTAAAGCCTTTATATCTATAAGAGACACTATTGTATTTTGTAGATGCTCGTAGTGAGTTAAAACTTTGCTTGCATTTGTATTTACTCTATTCATGATTAAATTGCCCTCGTGGTTTGCTGCTGCAAAAATCGTGTTTATTCCGTTGTAATTAATTGGTGTATATACCATGTGAATCCTTTGTTGCCCAGTGGGACTTTTTAAATTTGTGTTTCATCTGCTATTCGCAGACTTAACACTTATCAACTATATTTTTATATAGCTCAGAAGTGTTAAGTAAAAACCTTAGATACCAAACACTGCTTTCTACTTCCCCTTTTTGGGCAAAGTTTTCAGTTTTTGAAGTATCCGTTTTGATTGTTTTAGAAAGAAGTTTTAATAAAGATAGTTTTTAATTATCCTTATCAAAACCCTTTCTAAAAGTCAGTGATTAACATTGTCAATCTTTATCTCGCTTTTTCATTTTTTGCTTCCTTATCAGCTTCTATTTAATATTACCCCTCTCGGAGTATTATTAAAGTATAAAAAAAGGAAGAGTGTTTGAACTCTTCCTTTATGTTTATTTCTTCATTTCTGAAGAGACTTTTTAAGTTTGTAATAAAATTATAGCAAAGTCAAGCTTAAAAATAGATTAAGCGAGAAGTGTAATATTCATCTGAGTATTTAATATATTCACTTGAGATATTATACATCTTCTGGTATAATATTATTAAAGAAGGATTATAATGAATAATGTATATAAACTAAATAATTGTACTAATGAAATCTTCAAAGGTGTCAATGTTAAAGCTCCTGAAAAAGGTGTGGAAGGAAAAGATAAATACCATGAAATTAATATTCAGCAATTTTATGGCAACTCAATTGTGGTAGATACTGAAACTATTAAAGAAACTAATAGCATACAAATAGAAAAGAAAAAACTACAAAAAGGAGATATAATAGTCCATAGTAGAACTAATATGATAAATAAGATAGCTATATTTGATACTGAAACGGAACTTCCTTGTGTCGTAAGTCATCAATATATTGTTATTAGACCTGAACCTACTATGATAGATGCATATTATTTACTTTCTTTTTTACTAGATGAACATACAAAACAAACAATCAATACTGATCCCCATAATATTTCAAATGGTAAATCAAAAATAATAGCAAGTGAAATTGTTTATAAAGATGGAAAAGCTATTGAAGTAGAAAAAGCAGAAATAGCTATTAAAGGTATAAGCTTAGAATCATTAAAAAACTTACAAATTGAACAGCAACCGATGGAAGAACAAAAAAAGATGGAAATTATATTTAAGTCATTGCAACAATTTCATATATCTCAGATGAGAACAAGAAAAACTCAACAAGATATTAATAATGGAGTTTATCGTATGAATACTAAGGATGGATACAAAGATAAAGTAATAAATCAATTAAGTCATATTGAAACTATTATGAAAAATCTTGATGATGAATTTAATACTTTGATTGAAATAGCTTATCCTGAATATTTAATATAACCTAATTCTCTCCCCATTTTCTCTTCTTGGGATATACTATATATAAGAGAATGATAATAGTAGTTCCAACCACATAAGATAGCAAAGGGTTATTTACCTTCTGCTACTCTATCTTTAAGACCTTTTCCAGCCTTGAACTTTGGTACCATTTTATCAACAGTTGTATAAGTCTTATCTGTTCCTGGAACTTTTCCAGTCTTACCTTTTTGAAGTGCAGTAACAAAACTACCAAATCCTACAAGAGAAATATCTTCTTTTTTTACGAGAGCAGATGTAACAGCATCAGTAAATGCGGCGATTGCTTTTTCTGCTTCTACCTTAGTGCTATATTCTCCACTTGCTTGTACTAATTCAACAAATTGGGCTTTATTCATTTTTTTGTCCTTATTTTAATTGATATGATTATAACAAAAAGTTCTAATCATTTTTTATTATTGAGCCTAGATTGTGTCCAATTCAATACTTCATCAATCCCTTGTCTATAATCTCCATCTTTTAGATTGGATGTATCTTTGATTTGAGATGATAATATATCATTGAACTCAGTTTTGAGATGTTTATCTTTTTCATAAAAATGATATATCAAATCAAGTATATATTGTAGAGATGCTATTTTACCTCTACGATATTTGTCTGATATATCAAGTCCTTTGTTGAACTTATATTTTGTGAGTTCAGATAAACAATCATTACTAATTTCTTCTAGTAGTTCTTTTGTACTCATTTTAGAAGAGTAGTATAAAAATATTTATTAGTTCAAAAGTATGGCAACTTGTCATATATTTTAGTAAAGTTTTCATTATCAGCATTTATTTGTCTTTGGTCATTCATATTAATTGTCATATCTACAAAAACACCTTTATATGGTTGCACTCCCAAAGAAGCATCAATTTTAATTTATTTGCAAAATCAAGGACATTAACACCTACATTAACTTTGTCGAGTTTTAGAGTGAATATCTAATTATTTTCAAAAAAGGGGTTGTTGAAAACGCAACTCTATTTTATAGATTTACTTAATTTATGGTGATAGCATTTTCACCAAGTCATCACCACAAAATCTAAAACAGACATAATGGGCTAAGTGTCTGTGTCTATATTTTATGTAGTTGTTAAAAGAACTACTGTGTATTTTCCTCATTAGGGACTAAGGTTGAGGGTGTTTTTAGTGGGTCAAGGACTCGCAAATCTGTGTACCAACCCATACTTTAACCAAATAGCCTCGCGTTTTTTGCTCTATCTTGTTTAAAATATTTGTCAAAAGGGGGTCTGTTTTTCTATGAGTAAATAATAGAGATAGAAAAAGGCTTACCCTTTGATATTTTTGTGAGTGCGCTTACATATGCTATAGAAATTATTCTCTATGTAAATGCCATAAATTTGAAAGTGTTTAAATTACTACAAGGCATTATATCCCAGTAGAACATATCGGCATATCTCTCTTCTAAGAAATCAAGAACATCTTCAACTTTATCTACTACTATCTCATGGTGTAAGTTAATAACTTGATACTTGTTATTCACAAAATATCTATTATTTTTATTTTCTGAATCTACTAAAGCTATCATGTATTGATTAGCATCTTTTGGTAGCTTATCGATTAAGTCATTCTTTTTACAATATAGTTCATAAACTATATTAAATTCATCAATAGTTTTGTTATCCTCCATTAAATTTTTTTTTGTTCCTTTTTTCCAAGAGTTAATATTTCCTATATCACTTCTTTTTTTAGCAAGTGAATCAACTTTTCTATCAACAAATTCTTCAAATAATCTATCAGCTTCTGCTTGTGTTTCTTCATCGTTCTCTTCAACTTCTTCTATTTCATTATTTGAAGTTACTAAAGGTTGTTGTGACTGTGTTGGTGTAACAGTTGGTTGTGCAATTGGTGGCGGTGGAGGTGTTGGTTGAGGAATTTGTGTTAATAGTATTGTAGTTTGTGGTGTTACTTGTTTATAAAGTCTAAATCTAACTTTATCAATCTCTCTGGATCCGTTCTTGGTTAGTTTTTTCTCCACTATACAAGTAACATAAAGATTAGTATTATCAGTGATAGTTTTTATTGCCTTTTTAATTGTCTTGACCACTTGAGTATTTGTGGCACTTACCATATTCAACAAGTTTCTTAAATCGTCAATATCTATAATCCTTACATTAGAAGTATTTTTACCAAGAGCATCTCTAAGTAGTAGATATAACTTTTTATAAGTTGATTGCGTTAGCACCGTTGTATTGCTATATTCTAAAGTAACTTTAGGGGAAGGGTTTGTAAATAGTGATATATATGTTTTATCTACAGTAACTTCAAATCCATAAGATTTTTTAGAAGCTGCATCTATTAATATTGTTATAGCAAAAGGTGTGCAAGATTGTTTAGTTTTAGAACCATAACTTTCTAAGTAGTTCATTTCAAACTCCATACTATCAATCTTTTTTAATGATGCCTGAACACTATTAGTATTTAGAGTTTTTTTGAAATCTCTTTTTATATCAGTGTACCGAACTAACATTGTTAAAGATTTATTCATATCCCATTCATAAGAGCAGTGATAGTTAAGCCATAATATTAAATCATAATCTAAGCCATTGATAGATGCAACTATATTGTTTTTGTGAAAAACACATTGGGCGAATTGAGGTGGATAGTTTTTTTTGAAGGTCATTTAAGACTCCTTAGTTGTATTACTAAGTAGTTTGTAAATCTTACAACTCTAATTAGTTGTCCTTTACTTTACAAAAAATATATTTGTTTTTGAAGATTTGTATTAAGATATAAAATATTAGAGAAGAAGTTTAAAATACAAGTGGCTATGAAGATAAGATTTTAAATGATTTATTGAGATTAGATTGAGGATACTAACATTGATAGTGATATATCAAACACAAGTTATCATACCCTCTTGATAAACTCTTTTATTTTATTGATAGTTTAAGAGGAAAAATCTTCGTCCTAATAGATACTTATATATCCGTTAATATACTAATGTCTCCCAGTAGCTCCCCCAATAAAAAACTACTACCTACTAAAATCTCCAGTGTGGGTAGTTCTCGCTTGCGAGAAAGTGGAAGAGCGGCAAGCCAATGCATGAGTTATAATTGAATCATTACAAATTATTGGATTTATAACAGATAATGAAATTAATTTCAAAGAGAGCTTATAATGATGTGTACCACTATAGTAAGGATGACAATCTTCAAGTAGAAGTCAAAAGAGAAGTTATAATCCAAGAGAATCAAATATCTTAACAAATCAGTACTTATAATAGAAGATAGAGCTTATCATTTAAATTCAAATAATTTAGAGGAAATCAACCAATTTGTAATTCCTTATAAATATGGGCTTAAAACTTGATTGAATGCCGTTTCTGATAAATTGGTCTAAATGGCAATTATCACTCATTATTTGATGATGATTGAAATGAACTCCAATTCTTTAAGATGATAGATATTATCAATATATTCACTTCATTACAACAAGGGAGGAAAATATGTTATATTCCTAGTTTTATCTTCCAAATCCCTATAATAGGCACCTTAATAGCAGGATCTTATCTCCGGGACAGAAATAACATAGTAGAATCAATCATAAGAGATAAATTACTACCTTTAGGAGATTATGATGAGCAAGATACAATCTATCAAAGAAACAATCGGAACAAAAGAATTTAAAAGACTTAATGCTTATGTTCATGCTGATGATAAAATGAGAGATGCTACAAAACAAAATATGTTACGCACTTTTACGATGTTGTATTACACTGGTGCTAGAATTTCAGAATTGCTCCAGATAAAAAATGTAGACATAGTCAGCATTATTGAAAATCAAGAACTTATCATTGTCTCACACAAAGTTAAACGAGAGCGAAAAATCCAATTTAGTGAAACAGCAGTTAAAGCTATAGCAAAATTATTTGCTCACTCATTAGAGAATGAACCCAAAGAAACTTTTATCATTAAAAGTAGAGGCTCAGTAGTTTTAAACAAAGTACCTAAAATCTCAGTCTATACAAATTCTGTCAATCAAGTTATTCACGATGCTCTTGGAGATAGATATTCTTCACATTGCTTTCGCCGTGGTGTACTAACTGAGATGGCTTCAAAAATGGTTAATCCAAAAATAATGCAATCCTTTATCGGTCACGCAGATATAAAAACTACGATGCTGTATGTCAATCCTTCCGATTTAGATATAAGAGCTGCTTTAGTAAGATAACCTCTCTCAAACAAAACTTCCAAAAAAAGACTCTTAATAAC
>Ga0256826_1002023_pt1 | contig 12517 bp, 7 predicted proteins | sample CV79metaG_FD_185975 | JGI IMG/M metagenome (GOLD analysis project Ga0256826, IMG submission 185975) | Hydrothermal vent microbial communities from East Pacific Rise, Pacific Ocean - CV79 | ecosystem: Environmental > Aquatic > Marine > Hydrothermal vents | place: Pacific Ocean: East Pacific Rise... | reverse complement strand
GACTCCCCCCCCCCCCCCCCCCCCCCCCCCACACACACATAGAATAAAAACAAAAACAATGTAAAAGAAATAACAAACTACAAAGAAAATAGTTTTAGCATAATTCTTTAATCTTGCCTCCAGAACATTTAATAAAGAAAACGCCGCCTTTCTCCCTCTCCACAAACGTCTCTGGAATTGAACATCAAAACGATATGTTTATAAACATGATGCTTTGTCGGCTTGTTCTAAAAGACCTCTAAACTGTACTAAGGTGAAACGTTGTTGTTTTCATTTAAAGAACAACACCGCTGAAAAATAATAACCGTCGCTGATACTAGGATAGGGGTCGGAAATGGGTCCGCGGTCCCCTTTAATTCGTCATCGATTGATTTGTCGTGTATTGATTCGAGAAGCCAGCAAATGACACCTTTTCACGTTTTCCCATTCCATCCAATGGTCCATAACTGGTTCATCAAAGGCCATAGTATGTGCTGTCCTGTATGTGGGAAAGTGCATATAAAAAAAAATTCTGCTTATCGGAAAGACTAGCCTTTGTGGCGGCAGCGGGTTTCCTCTAAAAAAAAATGTCAGACCAATAGCCGATGATAAGATAAACAAAACTCAATATCCTCAAGTGGCGTCGTTAAATAAAACAAACTTGTCCAAACCCCATTCAAGACAATCCGGGATCTGCGTTTGAAAAATACAAGGTTGAAACGAACACACAAATATACCAAAACAAATGTTTTATTTAAAAACACACTAAACGATTTTGACTATGGTTATATGTGATTGGATATATTAAAGTTATGGACCACAGAGATAATGAGAGAGGAATCCCGCTACCGCCACAACATGGGTTAATCGTACTGAAAAAGCAGCAAGGGATATGTTATATGCACTGGTTGGAACGGGAAAAAGTATAATGCACTTTTCTATAAACAGGAGAGTACATACCACGGCCTTTGGTATACAAGTCGTGCGGCACTGATTGGAACGGGAAAAAGACTAATAGTAGTAAGGTCCACTGAGAAGGTTCGATCCTGCGAACTAAGGACATCGTGCGAGCTAAATATCACCACAATATATCAAAAGGGGTATATCATGTCTGTCTACACATCCACGTATAATGGGTATCTATTTTTTATTACAAAATGGGCTTTTTATTACAAAATGGGTCTTTTTTTATTACACAATGGGTACCTATTTTTATTACAAAATGGGCACCTAGCTTTATTACAAAATGGGCTTTTTGTTATTACAAAATGGGTATTTATTACAAAATGGGCCTTTTTTTATTACAAAATGGGTACTTATTACAAAATGGGTAGTTATTACAAAATGGGCCTTAACAAACGTTGCAAAGATATTATTATTTAGTAACGGTGTGACTAGCAGAACGTATGTGAGTCAGTTCTCCTTTCTACTTCGTGAATGCTTGTCCACCTATCAAAGGATCGCCCGATACTGACTGACGGTCTAAGAATATATAATTCATTGGTTCCGATAGAGTCATTCGAGTGTGAACTGTGACTAACTGTTATTGAAAGGTTTTGCAGAGAGTTTCTGTATTAAATGATGCACTGCGATTACCTCTGAAGCCATCCCATCAGATTTGTCAACATTGGATTATTGTTTAATAACAGATCATTGACGAAATGCTTTGCTATTGATTTATTGTTTCGTACGTCGAACTAAATTAACGAATGATAGATTTAATCAATCTGGTTATTTACAAAAAAAGATGGTGGATTATGTAGTATAGTTTGTGGAGCACTTTTGGTTCGTGTTATATTTAGGTTAAACTTGTCTATAAAGACCATTAATTTTATGAAACCTTAAAATACCATTACCTTAAAATTTAGACTTTAGTTAAAGTCTGTAGTACATACTTTAAAAGTTTTATAAGCACAGGGTCTGGAAGGTAAAGTTTGTTTTATTTAACGACGCCATTGATTTTATCTTATCATTGGCTATTGGACGTCAAACATATGTTCATTCTTGACATAGTTTTAGAGGAAACCCGCTGTCGCCACATAGGCTACTCTTTTACGATAGGCATCAAGACATCTTTTATATACGCCATCCCACAGACAGGATAGCACATACCATGGCTTTTGTTACACCAGTTGTGGAGCACTGGCTGGAACGAACAGGGTCTGGTACCCAATGTATTATATAAAGAAGCCGATGTAGCAGATTTGACTTTATAGGAATCTTTATACAGATTTTCGATAGGGTAATGGATATGTTCACATGGATTTTGCAGAACAGAACAGAACAGAACAGAACAGAACAGAACAGAACAGAACAGAACAGAACTTTATTCTCTCAAGGTCGCCAATCGGTGACTTAAGAGGCGTGTACAAATTTACAAAACATATTCAGTCAAGATGAAAGGCATTAAACATATAACAATATCTAATAAAATACATAGTAAATACATAATAAATATAAAGACGCCACTACAAATGTATTGACCGTAGTCACAGCTTTGTCATAAGAATTAAACCATTTGATTCTTTTATACAGGCATATGGTTAATAGACGGCCGGCCAACCCAGCAAAAGGCAAGTAGAAAAAAATTGTTTTGATAGCATTTTTGAGTTGAATTGGGTATCCACCATGAATGTAAATCCATGAATGTAAATAAATGTAAATGAATGAATCCACATGGAAGTACGGTATTTTAAAGGACCTCCACGGCAAGGGACTTAGAGGTCGTTTACCTGATTTTACCAGAGAATTTCTAGATGACCGATCTTTTAAAGTACGGGTGGGGTCTACTTTTTCGGATTCTCACCCTCAGGAATTCAAATGGGTGTACCTCATCCTTTCCGTTACTTTGTTTTCTGTTAAGATAAATAGCATCACCCAGTGTTTAACGCCTGGTGTTGATAGCTGTTTATTTGTTGACGATTTCCAAATTTGCTACAGATCAGCCAATATGAGTATCATCGAACGTCAGTTGCAGCTTTGTTTGAATAAACTTCAACAATGGGCAACTGACAATGGTTTTCGATTCTCAAAGACAAACACTGTTTGTATGCATATTTGCCAGAAAAGAGGTTTCCATTTTGATCCAAAGCTTGTTTTGGATATTAATCCAATTCCAGTTGTGGAGGAAACAAATTTCTGGGCGTCATTTTTGACAGAAAACTGTCTTTTATCCCTCATCTTAAATATGTTAAGAAGAAGGGATTAAAAGCATTTAATATTTTAAAAGTAATAGGTCATAAGATTGGGGAGCAGACCGAAAGGTTATGCTCCGTCTGTACAGATCTCTTGTGAGATCTAAATTAGATTATGGATGCTTTGTGTATGGGTCGGTGCTCAAATCTTATTTGCAGATGCTTGATCCCATGTACAATCAGGGGCTTAGGCTCTGTCTTGGTTCTTTTTGAACATCTCCTGTTGAGAGCTTGTACGTCGATGCAAACGAACCTAGTTTGGGTGCTATACGTACCAAGTTATCTCTTCAGTATGCATCAAAATTAAAATCTTTACCAAGACTCATGACCTGGTGCTTGGTAACAAATAAATAAAGTTGTTTGATGCAATTCGCACTTTTGGTCTTCGCATTAAACAGTTTTTAGATGGGTCTGACATCAATGTTTTGACTGAGATATTTTTAATTAGCCCTTTACACTAGTTGTATTCTTAGGTTTTTTGATCAGTGTTTTCTGCTGATTTTTATTTTTGTGATAATTTCATTTGTTGCATCTTTACCTTTGTTTGACACCTAATAGCCGATATTTTATTTGTGCTGGGGTGTCGTCAAACATACATTTTATTTCATTTCCACCATGAATGTGGTCTATGTGGGGTGAGGTTTAAGATAGGGGTAAATACCACCGCTAGAGCACATTGATTTTAATCTTATCATTGGCTATTGAACGTCAAACATATGTTCATTTTTGACATAGTTTTAGAGGAAACCCGCTGTCGCCACATAGGCTTCTCTGTTACGATAGGCAGCAAGGGATATTTTATATGCGCCATCCCACAGATAGGATAGCACATACCACGGCCTTTGTTACACCAGTTGTGGAGCACTGGCTGGAACGAGTAATAGCTTAATGGGTCCATCAAGGGGGATCGATCCGACGACTCATCGCACTTCGAGCAGACTCATGTAAACATGTATATTAATATTTGAATATATATTGTATGTATGTTGGGTTTTGACTTTATACACACATATTCAAGTGACGCACTGGCTCAGGGGATATTAAAATCCTTTTTTGCCTTCACAAATTGTTTTTCCTTTACACATGTAAACATGTATATAAATGTACACACCCATTTACACTCTAAAATTACTTTTGTTAGAAATGAGTGTTCTTTTTTCTCACTATTTTAATATTTAATTACTGCATTTCTTTTATGGTTTATCAAATAAAATACTAGTAGTTGTATTTTTAAAAGTAAGGATACAGGTTTTTGCCTATTGTCCAATCACAAACTGATTACTGTATTTGACATCTGTTCTGCAGTAATTTTTGTTCATTTGCAAAACAACATATTTAAAACAAACAAGGTTTAAATCAATTGAAAAGAGAATATATTTTGTATATCACGTGGCGAATACAACATATTGCTGACACCCATAAGCACTTGATAAAATAGTGTACTGATGGGTCGGTATATTAAGAAAAAAAAACGAAAAAAAAACCCGTTTAAACTTACCATCGAATTTTATAGTTTCTTCCTGGACTCAGCTTGTTGAAGGCATGAAATCCGGTATTTTCGCTGAAATCCTTCCATAATTCTCCAACACCGATCTCTTTACTTTCATTTGAATCCTTTTCGTCCTTCCACGCAAGTTTTTCCTCACTAAAATGAACCACTGGTTCTTCAGAAGCCATTCCAAAACAGCAGTGGCGAAGATAATATCTCTTCCAAAATATATAACTTTGCAATCGTTTGACTTGTAACTTTGCAAAGATACTATTATTCAGTGACGGTGTGACTTGCAATAGTTTGACTTGTAACTTAGTAATGGTATTATTATTCAGTGACGGTGTTATTTGCAATAGTTTGACTTGTAACTTTGCAATGGTATTATTCCAAAGTGGCGAAGATAATATCTCTTCCAAAATATATAACTTTACAATCGTATGATTTGTAGTAACGTTTGTTAAGGCCCATTTTGTAATAACTACCCATTTTGTAATAAGTACCCATTTTGTAATAAAAAAAGGCCCATTTTGTAATAAATACCCATTTTGTAATAACAAAAAGCCCATTTTGTAATAAAGCTAGGTACCCATTTTGTAATAAAAATAGGTGCCCATTTTGTAATAAAAAAAGACCCATTTTGTAATAAAAAGCCCATTTTGTAATAAAACTAGATACCCATTATACGTGGATGTATAGACAGACATGATATACCCCTTTTGATATATTGGGGTGATATTTAGCTCGCAAGATGTCTTTAGTTCGCAGGATCGAACCTTATCGGCGGACCTGACTACCATTAGTTGTGTTCCGTTCCAACCAGTGCCGCACGATAGGTATACCAAAGGCCTTGGCATGTATTGTGCTGTTTATATATAGGAAAGTGCATACACAATATCCTTTGCTGTTTTTTCGGTACAATTAGTATATGAAGAGGCGGAAGCGGGTTTTTTCTCTTATTATCTTTGTGGTCCGTAACCATGTGTTTAACCACATAATCATAACAGTAATCAAACGAGTTTAGTGCGTCGTTAAATTAAAAAAAAATCTTGTTCCTTTGAATTGGCCGCCGCCACCACATCCATACTCCAAACCCAGGTTATATGTTTTTAAAGGTATACCCTTGTAGGTTATATTTTTACCTCTTGTTAGACCGAGTTAGGATGGGATCTGTATGACAACAAAACGATAAAAACACAAAAACCCAGTTACCTTACTAAATTTTTTGTTCTAGCATATTAAAGATTTGGACTCGTTCCAGCCAGTGCTCCACAACTGGTGTAACAAAGGCCGTGGTATGTGGTATCCTGTCTGTGGGATGGCGCATATAAAAGATCCCTTGCTGCCTATCGTAAAAGAGTAGCCTATGTGGCGACAGCGGGTTTCTTCTAAAACTATGTCAAAAATGAACATATGTTTGACGTCCAATAGCCGATGATAAGATAAAAATCAATGTGCTCTAGTGGTGTCGTTAAATAAAACAAACTTTACTTTATTAAAGATTTGGATAAAATTAGGATAAAGAAAGCATAATTTGTTTACGAAGTTTCCTTCAGAACGATAGTAAAGGGTTTACTCGGAACATGAAGTTACAAACCAGGGAACATGTGTGTGGGTGGGATGGAGGGACAGGCTTCTTCTCTACTCCAGGAGCATATTATTTAGTGGAAATAAAACTATAAAACATGTAATCAGCACATTTTGGTTTAACCAACGGATAGTTGGTGAAGATATACAAATTGGACTCATTCATTCGTTTACCTCTTCTACCTTCATAGAAATGCAATAATTGGAACAAAAATGTGCAACAATCATAACTACAAACAAATACTCACAACTTTCTTTTAACTTTGTAATTGCGAATTATTACGAGTGTGGTATTTTCGTGGTTTTAATGTAAAAAAAAGTAAAGTTTGTTTTATTTAACGACGCCACTAGAGCACATTCATCTTTATCTTATCATCGGCTATTTGGACGTAAAACATATGGTCATTTTGACACATTGTGTTAGAGGAAACCCGCTGTCGCCACATATGCTACTCTTTTACGATAGACAGCAAGGGATCTTTTATTTGTGCTTCCCATAGACAGGATAGCACAAATCATGGCCTTTGTTGAACCAGTTATGGATCACTGGTCGGTGCAAGTGGCTTACACCTACCATTTGAGCCTTGCGGAACACTCAGTCAGGGTTTGGAGTCGATATCTGGATTAAATATCCCATGCCTCGACTGATGAAGGTATATAATAATTACAAGTTAACTATTTAATTTAATTAAAATACGTATTCGTGATATTTAGAACTAGTCAAAACTGGTCTAACGGTCACCTGTACAGAACGGTAAAGTTTGTTTTATTTACGATAGGCAGCAAGGGATCTTTTATTTGCGCTTCCCATAGACAGGATAGAACACATCATGGCCGATGTTGAACCAGTTATGGATCACTGGTCAGTGCAAGTGGCTTACACCTACCATTTGAGACTTGCGGAGCACTCACTCAGGGTTTGGAGTCGGTATCTGGATTAAAAATTCTCCCATGCCTCGACTGGGATCCGAACCCAGTACATACCAGCCTTATGACCGACGGCTTTACCACTGCGCCACCAAGGCCGGTATTGTACAGAACGGCCACCTGTCTATAACGGCCAGCGGCCATTATGTTTCATCGAAAACATTTAACTGAACCTGCTATAACGGTTAAATTTCAACATTTCCAACATGGAAAACAATCCAGTCATACATTTGTTTTTAAAGTGAACAAAACCCTTTTCTGTATTGTTATTATTTACTAATATAGAAATTATCTTATAAAATAAAAATGTTATTTCTTACAAAGGTATTTGTACTTTTTTGACAATTGTAATACAGGTTAAACATGTTTTTATTAAATCTTGGGCCTGTATATAACGGTCACCTGTATATAACGTCACGTTTGTGAAGTCCCTTAGGTGGCCGTTATACACAGTTTTGACTGAATTTCAGCCAATACAAAATGTTTTATAAAACAAAAGATTTATTTATGAATTTAAACGCTAGAAACATGTCAAACTAAAAGTTGTGGGCCGAACTGGCAACTTATCAAAATGAACAGGAAATTCCTCCTTATACGGTACCAGAAAAAGAGATAATTCAATTTTTGAACACTCAAAAATGTTTAAAAAAGGAAAAAAAAACAATTCTAAAGCCTTTTGGAAGTGCCATTGTAAACATGAATGTAAAAAAAAACGTATTAAAGAATTTAAAATGAAAAACCAAACTGTTCACTTCCAAAAAATGTCATTTATGACAAAGTTTCCAAAATTTAACGCTGAAATAATCAGCCAAGCACTGTACCAGCGTCTATTAAGTGAAAATAACTGGCGAATTCTTAAGGCCAGTCCACTGCGTTTTCCAGCAATTCGAATAAGTTTCCGGACACTTACAAAATTTTCAAGTACGCTATGTAAGCCCAATCGTTGTACTAAGGAATCATTAAGATGTATTTGTGGAAGGAAAGCTTTTGTTAAAGTTTTGAACTCATTGGAGACCCTATTAAAAGAGCCAAGCATATGACAGTCATCATGCATACACCATCGAATAATTTCCGATAAAATCTCGTTTGGTAATGTTTCCATTGTTTCTGTATCATCAGCAATAACAAGTTCGTTAGTAGGTGGTGTGGAAGATGGTGTGGAAAATGGATACATGCTATCATCATTATTTAATACAGAACCATTGTTGCCTTGGTCAAATCCTAAACGGTCTAAAGTATTACGAACCATTTCGTTTGAAATACTTAAACTGACATAATGCTCTCCGTGGCCTTCAGCAATATGTCCCAGAACCAGTGTTGGCAACTCTGGGTTAAAATCTGGAGATGGAGACAGTAGTGCAGTTGCATGAGGGCCGAGACTAGAGAATACCAAGATGTTTACACAAAACATTTGCGCTGCTCGCTGCAGCGTTATGTGGTCACCATAGGTACCGGTGTTCATCATGCTGGCCAGATAAGACTCAAGATCATTCTCTGCAACGAATGCATCAATTGGAGATAAATCTAGGGCAATAGGGTGATTTCGTAAGTCTTGAACAATTTCCCTCCGTAATGTATCTCCTGAACGATGCACACCAACTTGCAGTAGCTGATCAGCAAGAGCTTCAAACTGATAATTTCCGTCCGGTAATGGATCAAACTGAACAGTTAGGCCTTCTGACTGGAAATTGCTTAGCCGTTCGTTGTGACTGTAAACTATGTAAAATTTTCGTTTGTGGGCTGTATATTTATGTTTCTTGTTCATCTGTTCTGGTGTTATCTTACGAGATAACTCTTTTTTCCTGGATGTGCTTGTGATATCACTTACAGAAAACCATTTGGTGATCGGATAACTGCAGTCCGGTGGCTTCAATGTGATCTTGTAACTACTGAACATTAGATTTCTCTTTACAATTTTCCCTTTGATGACACGATGGCGTTTGGGAACCTTATGTCCTTTATTGGTGTACCTCACAAGAACTATTTCATTTAACTTGTAGACAGACGCTGGATTTTTCTTCATTCCACGTCGTACCATATGAGCCATGCATCGCTTTCCAGACTTTTTAGCACCTCTTCGAAGATTATTTCGACATCTGTCAAAAGCTACTATGTCATCAAATGATGGTTGGAAATCACTCAAATTGGAAGCGATAATTTCCGATCGAATTTCAGCTGGACTGACATCGATGGGATTAACAATTCGATTGCTTTGTCTACCATAATATATTTGAAATGGGCTCTTCCATTGCAGTTCTTCTTTAGAATCTTCATTCAGAGCTGCAGCATATATAGGCAATTGTTTTACCCAGTTAATGCCTTTATTTTTAAAATGTATTAAATCATAACTAAGCTTGCTGCGCAAAGTTCGATGACATCGCTCAACTTTTCCCTGGGATTCAGGATGGTAACTCGAACTTCTGATTATCTTAACCTGGAGTTTATCCATAAGCTTTTTAACGGCTCCTGAGAATTCGGTTCCCCTGTCGTGTTGTAAAATCATCGGTACCCCATGTTCTGAGTATATACTCATCAGTTCTTGAGCTACTCTAGCAGAACTTTTATTATCCAGTGCTCTAAGCCAAACAAAGCGACTGAAGACATCGATAATTGTCAATATATATTTGTATGCTATACCTTTATACTGCACAACCCACTTTGTCATATCTATCAAGTCAATTTGGTTGCGATCATGGACTTTCTTTGCAGTAATAGGCCGAAACATTGCCTTGTTGGTGAACTTTGCCTTCATTTGGCGATAGCGCTTAGATCTGTCAAGAATTCTCTGAATTCTTTTTCTACTCACACCTATATAATTTGAGTGCAGGCGAAGATTAAGACGTCTGGCTCCTGATCCTTTGCTTGCTTTCAGGCCAATATCTACAACTTTGTCCATACTGTCAACTCGACAAACCTCTCTTCCATCCAAGAGAAGCTTCTTCCCGTCGTCATCCAAATGTAATCTGTCCTTATACCTCCAAAATTGGACCAATGCAGCCCGCTGTTCTTTCGTCCTCTTCTGCACAGGCACATGGAAATCTCCTTTGAGTAAACGTATAATGACATCATACCTTTCCATACTCATACACTGTTTGTTTCCAATGCATAATACAGCGGCAATGCATGTGAACAAAGGAACCAACACCACTGTTCGCATCTTTATGAATGATCTGCAAAAATAGAAGATAAAATGAATAAGATCACTCTCATCAAAGAGCTATCGTCTGTGTAGTTAAAACAGAACAATGAAGTTGAACTTGGGTATAAATAATATATAATGTAAACAAATTGCAAGAAAAGAATTATGATGTTAAACCATGGCGCTCTTCAATAGAGAAATTAATAAAATGTACTAAATATGATATTTATCGTTTTTATTTTATTTAGTTTAATAAATAGATGTTAATCCCAGAGTGTCTTGTGATATCATAATTTATCAACTCGTGCTGATAAATCATAGTACGTGTAATTTATGTTTGGGGGCTGGGTGGGGGTGGGAGGTGGGGTTACAAATTCAAGATTGCCCTCAATATTGCCCTCAATATGGCTGCCATTTCATGTTACTGGCTATAACTACCTTCATATTAAACCTGGAATGATTCTACTAAATATGATATTTATGTATACGTATCGAACGATCCCCACTCCGTCCTTGTATTATATTGGCTACAATCGAAGATAACAGCAGGTAACAATTAAAAGGATTCTATTTATGTTGAAGTTTATCTTCAAACACACAAAGCGCTGTTTGGAAACCATTTTTCCATGTTAACTTTATATATATACATATATATATATAATTATGTATGCCTGTATATATATATACATGTATGTATATATATACATGTATATATGTATATAATAATGTATGTGTATATGTATATATATATACATATATATATGTACATGTATATGTATATATGTATATGTATGTACAATGTATATATGTATATATATGTATATATATATATATATATGTACATATGTATATATGTATATGTAAGTATATGTATATATATATATATATATGTATACGTATATATATATATCGGGTGGGCCTAAAACAAACGCACCGCACTTTAACACCTCATATCTCAGAAACCACATTTTGAAACATTCTAAACATTTAAATGTTTAAAGACAAGTATATTGTTCGTTATTGTCCAAAATTTCAAACGAATTGCTCCAGCATTGTTTGCATTAGGCCAACATAAACACTTTATATCGAAAATCGCAGTTAATCATTCACGTAGGCTATTCTGATAAAACTATAATTTATTAATGCATTTCAAATTTTTTAAACAAATAATTTTTACATACTAGTATGTTTGTTTTTGTTTAAATTTAATAGATCTAGTAGTTTTACATAAGGTCACAAATGTATGTATACGGCTATGGATTTTATTTTTATATATCCGCAAAAGTGGTGTAACAGCTTCTACATAATATACTGATATATCATTAATAAACACATTCATTTTAATGGATCAATTTAGAATGTACTTCAGGTTATTTTGAAACATCACGTCCCAAAATGTAACCAAAAGAAAACCTACCAACCAAAACATTCCAATCATGCCCTAACAGCATAGTATCTAAATATTTAAAATACACTATTAATAAACATATGTAAAAAGTATTTGTAATAATTTTAGGCCTATTTACCTTTGTTTTTAAAGAAAATCAAATGAATTAATAAATTATATTTGTGTCAGAATAGCCTATGTGAATGATTTACAAAGAAAGCTTTCGTCCCATGTTCCGGAACTGCGAATTTCGATATCACATTTTGCTTTAGGCCTTATGTTAAAACTGCTGGAAGTATTAACTTGCAATTTTGGACATTAACAGACAATATACATATATTTTAACAGTTACATTTTTAGAAAGTTTCAAAATATGTTTTCTGAGATATGAGTTGTTAAATTCCGTTGCGTATATATATATATATATACATACACACACACACACAACATGTATAACAATTTGGCCAAAAGGTAACAACATCACTACTTTTCTATTTAACATAACATAGTTATTGTAAAGTTTAACTTATAGATATAGAGAATTATTTTGGAAACGAAATAACAAGGACATTCTTGTTGCGAATAAGTTGCAAGATCTTATTGTAGTTTATGTTGAATTAATAATTAAAAAAACACTTAAATACTGGTATACAAAATATACTTTACCTTGGACAATTTAAAAAAAGACGTCTTCTCTATTATAACTGTCTCAGTCTTCTGACCAGTTTCCGCCCAGCTTCAAAAGTCTAGCGATTGATGTCCCCCCCCCCCCCCCCCCCCCCCCCCACCACCCCCCCACCCCCCCCCACCAAAAC
>Ga0256826_1002022_pt1 | contig 12526 bp, 15 predicted proteins | sample CV79metaG_FD_185975 | JGI IMG/M metagenome (GOLD analysis project Ga0256826, IMG submission 185975) | Hydrothermal vent microbial communities from East Pacific Rise, Pacific Ocean - CV79 | ecosystem: Environmental > Aquatic > Marine > Hydrothermal vents | place: Pacific Ocean: East Pacific Rise... | reverse complement strand
CTTCAAAACACTCTGGAAATTGAGTTACTTCATCAATTTCAATAACCTTAACACCTGACTCATTTAACTTTTTATAAGTACCTCCAGTTGAGATAATATCCCAACCCATTTTCTCTAAACCCTCTGCGAATTCTACGATTCCACTCTTGTCACTAACGCTTAGTAATGCTCTCATTATAGACCTTAAAAGTTTTTTTGGAATTATAGCAAAATGTAACGAATAAAAGATGATTTAATAAAGAGATTAACTTCATAAAAATAATTTAATAACTTCTATTATACTTATTTAATCCTCTCCTCTAACTATATTTACTGCCTCTACCATATTTTTCAAACTTGCTTTTGTCTCTTCCCATTTACGGGTTTTAAGCCCACAATCAGGATTAATCCAAAGTTGTTCACTTGGTAGAACCTCTTTAAGTAATCTAATTTGAATTACAATTTCATCTACAGTGGGTACACGTGGCGAATGAATGTCGTAAACTCCAGGTCCTACCTCTTGTTTGTAGCCTACCTCTTTAAATATTTTTAACAACTCATTTCCACTTCGTGCTGTTTCGATAGAGATTACATCGGCATCCATCGCTTCAATTGTTTTAATAATATCGTTAAATTCAGAGTAACACATGTGGGTATGAATCTGTGTCTGCTCCCATGCAGAACTAACAGCTATTTTAAAATCACGTACCGACCACGATTCATAGTATTTAATTTTTTCTACTCGCAGTGGATAGCCTTCTTTAAACGCTGCTTCATCTACTTGAATAATTTTTATTCCTGCTTTTTGTAAATCATCAATCTCATCACTAAGAGCTACAGCAATCTGTTTTGAAACCTCATCTCTAGGTTTATCATCACGTACAAATGACCAGTTTAAAATGGTTACAGGACCTGTAAGCATCCCTTTCATAATTTTATCTGTTCTGCTTTGAGCGTAAGTAATCCAATCCACGGTCATTGGTTTTGGTCGGCTAATGTCTCCATAGATAAACGGTGGTTTTACACATCGGCTTCCGTAACTTTGAACCCAACCATTTTGGCTAAATCCATACCCTTTTAGTTGCTCTCCAAAATACTCTACCATGTCATTTCGTTCAGGCTCTCCATGAACTAAAACCTCTATTCCACACTCTTCTTGAAAAACAATACACTCATCAATATACGTTTTCATCTTAGCCTCATATACTTCTTGTGAAAGCTTCCCTTTTTTAAAGTCTCTTCTGGCTTCTCTAACCTCTGGAGTTTGAGGAAATGAACCAATGGTTGTTGTGGCTAAATCGTTATAACCCAAAAGCTCTTTTTGAATCTTTATTCGCTCTTCATAAGGAGTTTCTCGTTCAAATTTAGCAACCTCTTCTACTCGGTTTTGAACCTTTGCATCATGAATTATTGTCGAAACTGTACGTCTACTATTGGCATCTATATTCTCTTGTAGAGCCTCTTTATCTGTTTCATCAAGTCCATTGATGCCTGTAGTAAAAATATGAGATACCAAAACAGTCTCCTCTAACTTCTCTACAGCATAAGAGAGCCAATTTTTAATCTCGTTATCCATCTTATCTTCATACTTTAGGGTAAATGGCGTATGAAGAAGTGAACAAGATGTACCTATTATTATCTTCTCTTTTGGTATAAAGGTTTCTATTTCGGCTAACAGTTCTAATGTTTTTAGACTATTATTCTTCCAAATATTTCGACCATCAATCACACCTGCAATCAGTTCTTTATTACTCTTTGCAATCAGTGCTAAACTCTCTTTGTTCTCTTCTCCATATAAAAAATCAAGACCAAGACCCCAAATAGGTGTATGAACCAATACTTTTGTTGCTTCATTTGAGTGTTCAAAATAGCTTGTAACCACAATCTTAATCTTCTCACTAACCTTTGCCAATCTATCATAAGCAGGTTTAATCAGACTAAGAACAGCTACCTTGTTATCTTTTACAAAAATAGGCTCATCTATCTGTAAAGTAACCTCATCATCAAGCTTAGAAATCTCTTCTAAAAGCTCTTCATAAATTGCTAAAATCTTTCCAAATAGCTCATAGGTATCTCCTCTGTCAACTCTTTTGGAAAGCCCTAAAAAAGTAATTGGTCCAATTAGATTTATTTTAGTTTTAATCCCTAAATCTTTTGCCTCTTTATACTCGTTTATAATTTTAGAAGCATCTAATTTATACTCATCAGCCAACGAGAGTTCAGGCACAATATAGTGGTAGTTAGTATTAAACCATTTGGTCATCTCCATTGCCACCGATGCTTGGTTTCCCCTTGCCATTGCAAAGTAGAGTTCTTCATCTTTTAACCCTCTAAAACGTTGTGGAATTGCTCCTAGCATTACAGCCGTATCAAGCATATTGTCATAAAGCGAAAAGTCATTAGAGCTTATAAAATCAACCCCTGCATCTTTTTGATAGTTCCAGTGTTGCTCTTTTAGCATAGATGCTACTTTTTCTACCTCTGCAAAGTCACTTTTATCTGCCCAAAATGATTCTAATGCTCTTTTTAACTCTCTCTGTTCTCCAATTCTTGGAAATCCTACTACATAATTTTTTGACATGCGTCATCCTTTGATATTTTTAATTTTTTATAAATTGCTGTTGATTTGTTCTGATTTAAAAGCGTAAAGGAGGATGCACACCTGTACGGCGATAAGCAAAATAAGTGCTATAGTAAGGGCAACGAGGAATATAGTGATACAGTGCTAACTTAATGTGAGCAAGGTGCTTAAAATAACAGTTACATTGGCAAGGTTTTGATTCATTGTGAAAAGTGTGATTGTCTAAAATTTCAGAAGGTGGGTCGTCTTCATCAACATCCTCTTCATGTAATAGTTTCGAGTGAACAAGAGAAGTAAAAGATGATTGTTGAGCGTGAAGAGTACGTGCAACACTATGAGCCAAAATAGATGATAAAGAGAAATAAGTTTTACCAAAGCCTTTGGGTGTTTTCACGTTATTTGTATCCTAGAGTTTTTTAAAACTGCATTTTATCTAAAAGATTATTATTTTTTTATTAAAAGAGTCCTATATCCTAACACAATAAACTAATTTAAAGTACTATTTTAAGGGCTTTAGTAGTATATTGTCATCAAAATAAGAAATAAAAGGAAAAACTATGGGAGAACTATTTTCAGAAGAGTGGATTAACCTTCTTAAAGATTTATGGAATGTAAATGAAGACATATCGGGAAAACTCGCAGAAATCAACTTCTGCTCAACCATCACTTGTGGATTTAAAAACGAGAAACTTCCCACATGTGTATTTGTAGTACAAAATGGAATAGCAATATCAGCAGGATTGTACCAAGGAGAAAAAGCAGATTGGGACATGAGGGCAGAAAAAAATAGTTGGAATAAGTGGAGAGACAAATCACTAGGCATAACAGGAATGGGTATCGCTGTGGCTACAGGACAGCTTCAGTTCAAAAAAGGAGATTTTAAAACAATGTTTAAAAATCCATCCATGACAGGACCATTTATCAAAAGTTTTGCATTAATGACTCAAATTTAACATTTTGAATATTCTCTCTAAAAAACCTTGGAAAATGGTGCTTTAGCTCCATCAAAGTAAAGCTAATCTGTTGATTCTCTTTGTAAATCCATTAAATCTATATTTCCCCCGTAGGTTCAGTAACACCGAACAGATTATTTTATGGGCTTTAATTTGATGTTCGGTGTTACCAAACCTACGCAATTTCAAGCATTCCCTCAATAAGCTTCTGATTAATCCTATACCCATGAACCAAAGCATCATTCAAAAATGTTTTGGCTTCTGTTTTAGAGAGAAATCCTTTTTTAATATTCAAATAGACAATCCCCAAAAGTCCAATAATTTCTAATCCTTGTCTCATGGCAATTTTTCGCCCTTTTTTCTCATCTATAATCAATTTGCTACCAACTTTTAGAGCCAAAGCAATTGCTTCACTCTCTCCCAAATCCAAAACCTGTTTTAACATCTCTAATATTTCTGATGTTTTAACCTCTTGAACTTCCATAAAATTAGGCAACACAATAGCTTTTTTAACCGAAATTTCATCATAAACACTCAAAGGAATAATCACTTTAGGAAACAGATTAGAGAGCAATTCCAAGCGATTTAAATCAAAAAGAATAATCAGTATTGTGCTATCGCTCACTATCATAAAAAGCTATCCATAAATTTCATATCATCGTCAAAATCATAATCTATCACATCCACACCCATCACATCAAGCAGTTTCATCGCCTCTTCTTGCCCCATATTCAAAGCCTTGGCAAACTGTCCCATACTCAAATATCCCTTTTTAAAAGCATCTATCATAAGTGCTGTTTTTAACCCATCGGTAATAATAGCATCATCAAAAGAGAAAGCCATTCCTATGGGTTTGCTTCGTTTAGTTATCATCGTATACTCATCAGCTTCCAATGAACGGGTCAATATAGCAGGATTGGTTTGTAGCTCTTTTATTCCTATGGTTTGCATTATGAATTCCTTTAAGTACTTACTTTTGGTAGTATATCATTTTAACCTTTAAAAAAATACCTATATAATTTTACGCTCATTTTTTCTACTCTCTTCAATCTCTATAATCTTATTTAGAACTTCAACAAAGTTTATCTCATCTCAAATCAGATATAATTACTAAAATTGATGAACTCAAAGTACTTCATTCACAATATACCAAATGATTAAGGACATTTTATGCCCAAAGATATATTGATGCGTCTACGATTAAAACCATGATTACTAAATGTACGGAAGTAACATGGAAAAAAGCTGAGAGACTTGATTATCAGATGGGGGAGAAGTATCTTTTTATGATTAAAGGATGAGACGTATAAAGTGAAATTGATTAATAATCTCTCTCATGAATCTTTAGCTGAACTTATTGGTTCAGTCCGTTCTGTAGTTAGCACATAGATGCACAAACTTAAAGAAGAGGGAATTGTTTTCAAGAAAAAAGGGCATATGGCTGTGGCTGATTTAGAGAAACTTATTAAAAAGTGTGATGGCTAAAAGGAGAGAATAGATGCAAGATTTTTTTACATTTAAAATATTCATAAGTTCTACAGTATTAATTGTTTTTTATTTATAACTTTAGTTTCATTATTATCAATGACTGAAACAATATGGAAGCTTTTAGCAATATTAATACCTACATAATACATCTTATAATCCTTGTCGTGTAATCTTTTGTTGTTCAAGTACTTCTACTTGAATTCACAGCCTCGTTAATCTATATGCAGTGAGTGCTAAGTAATACAGCTACTCCGACAGCTTTTATATAAGTGATTAACAACTAAAGGTATCAACAGGCTTACTTGATATAGTCAATAGAAATATAATGAGATTGACCCTTTGATAAATATGGCAATAATCCATTATCAATTTGAATCTATTCATCCATTTCATGATGGCAATGGACGAACAGGATGGATTATTAATATTTTGTATTTGATTTTAAATGATTTGCTTGATATTCCTAATAGAGTTCTACAAAATAGATATGTGTAAAAAAATCAAAAATTTACCCATAAAAATAGAAAGAGAAAAACCATGAGTTACTATATCGACACCCTAACCAAAAAAACAGGCTTCCTAACAGCCATACTAGCCCTAATTTTAGCCCTCTTAATTGGCTATGATGCAATAATGCGTTATCTATTTTCGGAAGGTTCTATTGCCTTGCAAGAGGTTGAGTGGCATCTGTTTGATATTATATTTCTGCTAGGACTCTCTTATGCTCTAAAGCATGATAAACATGTGAGGGTTGATATTCTTTTTACACACTATAGCTCTGAGTTTAAAGCTGTGGTTCAGATACTCTCTATGCTGTTTCTGCTTATCCCTTTTTCTCTCTTTTTTCTAAATGGTGCTTACGATATGACAATTCAGAGTTTTCTGCAACATGAAATCTCTTCTGACCCTGGGGGTTTGGAGTATCGGTTTGTTATTAAAGGGGTTTTGTTTTTTGCCTTTGTGCTGTTGTTGCTTCAAGCCATTTCGGAGATAATAAAAGCTTATGATAAACTGGAGTCAAAACGTTCACTCTTTTTGGCATTTGGTGCTATTGCTCTCTTTTTAATCTACTCTAGTTTTGATTTGACATTTTGGATAAATCCTTTATGGTTAATGTTTACTTTGACCCTTTTTCTACTTTTAACAGGTTTTCAAGTCGCCTTTGTCTTTGCAGGGGTGGCACTCTTTTTTGCTTTAATCTCTGATGAGTTGGGGTTAGAGGTACTCAACATGTTGCCTTACCGTGTTTACGGAATTATGGGGAACATTACGCTTATGTCTGTTCCTCTTTTTATCTTGATGGGGTTGATTTTAGAGAAGTCTAAAGTGGCAGAAGATTTACTGCTCTCTATGGGGAAACTCTTTGGGGGAATTCGTGGTGGATTGGCTATCTCTGTGGTGGTGGTTGGGGCAATTCTTGCGGCTTCCACAGGGATTGTAGGGGCTTCGGTAGTTATGATGAGTCTAATTGCTCTACCTTTAATGCTTAAACACAACTATTCGCCAGAACTTGCCACAGGAGCGATTGCTTCTAGTGGGACTTTGGGGCAGATTATCCCTCCTTCTATTGTTTTGATTGTTTTAGGCGACCAGATGCACCTTAGTGTGGGGGACTTATTTAAAGCTTCTGTTGTTCCAGGGATTTTATTGATTATTCTCTATATCCTCTATATCCTTATTTATGCCTACTTCAATAAAGAGGTAGCACCTGCCATTCCTAATGATGAACCGTATTCTAAAATTGTTAAAGAGGCTCTAAGAGTAATAATCCCACCACTTCTTTTAATTCTTGCTGTGCTTGGTTCTATCTTTGCAGGGATTGCATCGCCTACTGAATCGGCAGCGATTGGGGTTATTGGGGCGTTAATTTTGGCTCTGTTTAAAAATCGTTTCTCTTTTGAGCTTTTGCGTTACTCTTCTATAGAGTCTGTTAAACTTACATCGATGATATTTATGATTTTGATTGGGGCAACAGCATTCTCTTTGGTCTTTAATGAGCTTGGTGGTGATGTCATGGCAATGGAGTTCTTTAAAGATGAGGTTGGGGATGAGTGGACATTTATACTAATAAGCATGTTGGTTATCTTTTTGCTTGGGTTCTTTATTGATTTTATCGAGATAGCTTTTGTGGTTGTGCCAATTTTAGTTCCCATTGCTCATGCTTTTGGAATAGACCCTGTTTGGTTTGCCATTTTAATAGCATTAAATCTACAAGCATCATTTTTAACCCCACCTTTTGGATTTGCGTTGTTTTATTTAAAAGGAGCGTCAGGAGACTTGGTAACAACAGGACAAATCTATAGAGGAGTGCTTCCTTTTATTGGTTTACAGCTTTTAGCCCTTTTAATTATAGTATTATTTCCTAACTTGATATATCTCTTGATTTAAACCGCAACAATCACAAGATTGTTGTTATGATTAAGGTTCAAGCTATCATATTAAATTTTTTGTTCAAATCTAAAGTAAATCCCACAAATGCTTGGATTTCGCTAATTGTGTACTATTGATTTAATACTATATCTTTTGAATAAGAATATTATATAATGTTTTTTATTGTATAAAACTTAATTTTAAGTATATTTTATTGCGTTTATTTTGTTAAAATTCAACTTAGAGACAAGGCATGCCTTGTCTCTACAAATTAATATAAACGAGGAGAAGATAATGAATGAAAATATAAACATAGAGTTAAAAGTAGATAAGATAGAGGGTCTAAAACTGTACGCAGAGTTGTTAGGAAAAGATATTAATACGATGCTAGATGAGGCTCTTGAACAGTATTTTGTCTCTGAACAAGAGAAGCTTATAGCCAAAGAGCAGAATGCTACGAACCTTAGCTATGATGAGTTTTGGGATGGGGTAGATGTTTAAATGCTTTTCTCTTTAGGGGTCTCTTCTTGGGGCTTTGGGGTTGATTTATATTGGTTTATTGAACCAAAAAGTCTTCCACCTTCGTCTATTTGAAGGGTATTGACGGTAATTTTCCCATGAATATAACCTGTAGCGTTAATATTTAATAGTCCAGAGACAATGGTCTCTCCTTCTACTTCACCTGTTACTTTTAGATTTTTGACTACAATTTTGTTTAATACTGAACCATTACCCATAACTTCTAGTGAGTCACAGTTAATGCTACCATTAAGCTTTCCATTTACAATTACACTTTTTGCATTGACAATGCCATTTACTACTCCACCTTCGCCAATTGCAACAGAATCAACCGAGATATTACCGTGAAGTATTCCCTCTACTTGAACTGCCCCTTTTCCTTTGAAATTTCCTGTTACTTCCATCTCTTTTGAGATAAAAGTGTGAGATTTTGAAGAGGTTTTTTGTGAATCGTTTTTATTGTCTGAAAATAATGCCATATATACTCCTTTAAATATTAGGCTTCTTACAAAATTTTATAAATAATCATCTCGTAAGAGATTTTTGCAAGAAGCCCGTAAGCTAATAATAGCAAAAAAAGAGGTTAAAAAGTTGTTCATTAATCATTTTTAGTTAAAATATGTAAAATTTACAGAAAAATATTTAATAACTTTTTATGTTTATTATAGTTTTTTTATATTTAAAAATAATTTTAAACATAAAAATTAAATTTTAAATAATATTTTTTTCATAGCATTTTTTTGCTAGAATTAAAAATACGGATTAAAATACTAAAAAATTAAAATAAGGCTTGCTCATGACAAACACTATAGAAATTCTTCAAACTGAAATTCCAAACTATTGTGGACTTACAAAGTCAGAAAAGAAATTTGGACTCTCTCACTTAGATGAATGGGTACCTGAGAATGGTTCTCTTGATACATTAATTGCTAAATTTTCAGAAAAATCTTTAGACATTAAACCTTTTTTACATCAAATAGAACTTTTAAAGTAACCCCAGCTAGAAATAAATAGTATGTATTTGCATACTATTCATTAATTTAAAAACCAATTTATGCTTGATATACAAGCATCTTTCCCTTAATTATTCATTTCACTTCCTTGTAGTATAATCTTTTACAATTAAAATTTAAAGGGTATAAACTGTTAATAAAAACATAGTATAATATACAAAAAACTACAAAGAGTTATTATGTATTCAGTTGGAAAATTTGCTACTATGATAGGTGTGTCAAAAGAGACTTTAAGAAATTGGGAAAAAAAGAAAAAGTTAATACCTCTTAGAACCACAGGAAATCAGAGGAGATATACAATTGAACAATATAACGAGATAATGCAAAAGAGAGATAATAAAAAAATTTCTATTGGATATTGTAGGGTTTCGTCTAAACATCAAAGTGATGATTTAAAAAGACAAATTGACCTTATGGAAAGATTTATAGTTGCAAAAGGTGAAGAGTTTAAAATCATTGAGGATATTGGAAGTGGTATAAACTATAAAAAGAGGGGCTTACAAGAGTTGTTGATGCTTATTTCTCAAAATAGAATTCAAACACTCTATATACTTCACAAAGATAGATTGGTAAGATTTGGTTTTGAATTGATAGAATCTATTTGTAAACTTCATAATACAGAAATAGTAATTATTAATGATGATAGTACTAAAACAGACGAACAAGAGATGATAGAGGATATTATGAATATAATTCATGTTTTTTCATGTCGAATAAATGGAAAGAGAAGCCATATTCATAAAAAAATTGAGTGCAACCTAAACCCCTACATTAAGAAAAACAAACAATATTTAACAATAAAAGTAATATAATATAGAAATATTCTAAAAAGTTGAAGGTGTAACTCATGAAAAATAAAAGCCCAACAAAAGAAAAAATATACGAAGAGATAGATAAACAAATAGAAGCTCTAAAAAGAATGGTAGAAGAGCGATATAAAGACGCAACAATGGATGAGATGGAATTGGCTGTGTTCAAACATTTGCAAGGAGTAGGGAAAAGTGTCTTAGAAGAGTACTATCGAAAAAAAACTCTGAACTCCAACCAATAAAAGAGATTGAAGCAGATGGAGAAAGATATCAACGAGATACAAGACTTCATCCAAAAATATATTTGACAATATTTGGAGAACTTCACTTAAAAAGATATTGCTATCAACCAAAGGACAAAGTACCGAGATATAATGGTTCATCTAATATTTATCCCACAGACATTACTGCTAATCTATCTAAAGACAAATACTCATATGCCCTCCAAGAGATAGCCGTATTGGCAACTAATTCAGAAGCATATACACATGGTTCTAAGTTGATTAATAAGATACTGAATATCTCACTCTCTGTAGATTCACTAGAGAGAATTAATAAAAATAGCTCCACAGGATATGATGATTTCTATAAAGACTATAGACCAATAGAGGCGAAAGAAGAGGAGATAGTAGTGGTTAGTTTTGATGGAAAAGGGATACCTATGACCAAGGAGGAGTCAGTTAAAATAAAAGCAAAAAATGGAAAAGGTGAAAAAAAGCAAAAAAAGAAAGAATCTCTTGTCGGAATCACCTATCCTGTCAAACCAATAAAAAGATTGGCTTATCCACTAGCAACTTCACTGATTATTGGAAAAGTAGATAGTGAAGAGTATGAAGAGATTGAAGCTTTTGAAAAGGGAAATATTAGAAAAATAGCAAGTCTTAAAAAGAGTAAAATAGAGGTAATGGAAGATATAAAAGTCCATGTTGATAAGATGTCTGTAGATACAAAAGTGGTTATTATTATGGATGGAGCTAGGGGTTTATGGGGTTATGTAGATAAGGTTTTTGGAAAAAATAACTATATTGAAATATTGGATATTATTCATGTTAGAGATTATCTATATAAAGCAGGACATGTTTTACATAAGGAAGAAAGCCCTGAACTTAAGGCTTGGGTACACTCTGCCATGTTGAAAGTTTTAGAAGGAGATACTAAATCTGTACTAGAAGAAGTTAAAATAGCATACGAAAAAGCTGATAAGAATAGACAAGCACGATTGAAACCAGTGATAACTTATTTTACTAATAATCTCTCTCGAATGAGGTATGATGATTATCTAAAAAATGGTTACCCCATTGCCTCTGGTGTTGTTGAATCAGCATGTTCGAAAGTAGTTGCAAATAGAACTGAACTGCCTGGTGCAAGATGGACAATTGAGGGAGTTGAACCTATTTTAAAACATCGCTCTATTAATACTAGCGACGATTGGGATAGTTATTGGGATTACTATAGAGTATGGAATAAGAAAAAAAATTATGCTAATAATGTTGATGTCATTGAGAGTTTATTGGGAGATGGTGAGTTGTGTGGATGAATTAGTGTGGGGGTTTAGGTTGCACTCAAAAAAATTATAGAAAATTTAAAAAATAGTTAATAACTATATAAAAACTTGGTACAATTATACCAAGTTTTTAAAGAGGTCAAATGAAAATAGAAGAGATAATTTTTGCTTTATGCCTGTTGTCAATTATTATTAAAGATAAATATTTTGATGCAAATGCTATATTGTTAGCTCATAAAATTGAAATTAGACCAAATAAAGAGCAAGAAGAGTATCTTTTAGGTGCTGTTGATTCACGCCGATTTGCTTATAATCATCTTGTAGCCTATTATAATGAACATAAAAAACTTACAAAAACAGTCTCTGTAACCCTAATCAAGGAGCTTCGAGCCAAATATGAATGGTTAGAAGATTTTTCAACTCGTGTCATTAGAAACTGTGTAGAGGATATTGATAAAGCGATAAAAAAGGCTTGGAGTCCACAAATGGTGGCAGAGAGAAACAAAGCAATAGTAAAAGCTTCAACTCCTAAACAGAAACAAAAATCCTTTAGATTGGGAATGCCAAAATTTGCTAAAAAAGGTATCAATGAGAGTTTTTCAATACGAGAAAAAGAGAAAATCACTGTAAAAGATAGAAAGTTAAAAATCGAAAAAATGCCTTTCTATATCAAAATGAGAAACAAAATCCGTTTCAGTGGAGTAGTAAAACAGGTTACTATCTCTGTGGAAGGTGGAAAATGGTTTGCATCATTTTTGGTAGAGACAACCGATAAACACGAGGAAGAGCAAAAGCCACGCTCTGAATCTGTAGGTGTTGATATAGGTATAAAAGAGTTAGCAACTTTATCTAATGGTGTGGTTTTTCCAAAATCTCAACCTCTTAAAAAACAGCTCAAAAAGCTTAGACAACTTCAAAAGAAATTAGCTCGACAAGTACGCTATAGCAATGCTTACGAGATAACTAAAAAGAAAATATCCAAATTGCACTATTTTGTAACTCAAAAGAGAAAATCAATTATTCATGAACTTACTGAATATCTAGTTTCCAACTTTAAAAGAGTTACTATTGAAGATTTAAATGTCAAAGGGATGATACAAAATCGTAAATTGGCAAAAGCTATTAGTGATGTTGGATTTGGAATATTCAGAGAGATATTGAGCTATAAGTGTAAGCTTTATGGTGTAAATTTAGTGCTAGTAGATAGATTCTTTCCGTTCTATAAAACTTACTCAAACATATCCATAGCTAAGTTTCAATAACTTAAGCCACAGATAAAGCTTGATGTTTACTTCCTGTTTCAACGATAC
>Ga0256826_1002021_pt1 | contig 12530 bp, 12 predicted proteins | sample CV79metaG_FD_185975 | JGI IMG/M metagenome (GOLD analysis project Ga0256826, IMG submission 185975) | Hydrothermal vent microbial communities from East Pacific Rise, Pacific Ocean - CV79 | ecosystem: Environmental > Aquatic > Marine > Hydrothermal vents | place: Pacific Ocean: East Pacific Rise... | reverse complement strand
AAATGGTTACTGAAGATGCAGAGAACTTAAAAGTTATAGGTATTCATGGTGTTTTTGATGATGCACAAAATGCTCTAAAACATCTTTTAGCATCAGATAGTTTCAAAGCAGCACTCAAAGAGAAAAATGTATCTCTTTCAGCGGCAAACTCTGTAAACTTTGGTCGTATCATCTTCCAAATCATCTATCACATTCACTCTTATTTAGAGTTAGTTCGTCAAGATGCTATCACTTTAGGCGAAAAAGTTTACTTAAATGTTCCATCTGGAAACTTTGGTAATGCACTTGGTGGTTACTATGCATCTAAGATGTGTGTTCCAGTTGAAAAAATTATTATCTCTTCAAATGAGAACAATGTTTTAACTAAGCTTATAAAAACTGGTAAGTATGACCTAAGAAACTGTGATGTGGTTGGTACAACATCTCCTGCGATGGATATCTTAAAATCTTCAAATATTGAACGTATTTTATTTGATATGTTTGGTTTTGCTAGAACAAGAGAACTTATGGAAAACCTTGAGTCTCAAAATTTTTATGAATTAACATCTCAAGAACTTACAGCACTTCAAACTTGTTTTGATGCTGACTTCTGTAATGGTGATGATGGAAAAGTTTATATTAAAGATACATTTGAAAATAATGGCTATTTAATGGATCCACATACTGCAACTTGTATGAAGTCTTATGAGACTTGTTCTAACCCTGCCATTAAAACTATAGCTTACTCAACTGCTGAGTGGACAAAATTCTCTCCTGTTATTGCAAATGCTTTAACGGGTGAAGTTGATACTGATGATATAGATGCGCTAGAGTCTATTAGTAAAACAGCATCTTTAGAGATTCCAGCTATGATTAAAGGACTGTTTTCTAAAGAAGTAACTCAAAGTACTATTATCGATAAAGAAGATATAGAAAAAGAGATACTGAAATTTTTATAATTTTAGAAGAGATTGGCGTTTAACGCACTCTCTTCTTCTGTTAGAGTTCTAAGGCTTTTTTATAAGCTTTCTCAACAGCATTCATACACGATGCTCTTACATTTCCATCTTCAAGTGCACCGTAACCAGCAGCAGTTGTCCCGCCTGGGCTCATAACACCATCTTTGAGTAGGGCAGGGTGAACATCTTGTATGAGTTCTCCAAAACCACCAAATAGTCCACGCATAATAGCCATAGCATCATCGCGTTTAAGTCCTTGTTTTACAGCACCATCTGCTAATGCTTCAGCCATTAAGGCTAAATAAGCTGGACCACTTCCAGCTAATGCAGTTGCGATGTCTATCTCTTTTTCACTCTGTAACCATCTAGTTGATCCAATAGCACCTAAAAGTTCTTGTGCCTCTTCTTGAAATACATCATCTCCAGTAAGTGTTGTCATAGATTTTTGTACTGATGCTGAAAGGTTTGGCATAGTTCTCACTACTGCATCTGTTTTAAAATATTTTTTAAGTTTTTCTAATGATGTTCCGGCTAAAACAGAGTAGAGAACTCTAGCTGTTCCAGAAAGCTGTGCACCTACCTCTTTTACGTTTGCAGGTTTTACACAGAGCATAATAGTTTTATCTTTTATATCAAAACCATTAAGATTATGTTTCTCACAATTTACACCTAGTTTTTTCTCAAAAATAGCTATCTTTTCCATGTCTCGACCAACTACCTCTATCTTGTAGTTATCTTTTAAACCTTGAGCGATACTCAGTGCCATATTTCCGTTGCCGATAAATGTAATTGTTTTCATAATTGTAAAATACCTTAATTTAGTTTACGTTATTATAGCATTAATAAAAGCGAGGCAAGAGAATGGAACAATTTTTACAAGAAGCAAAGTCTGCTGCAAGAGTTTTAAATACTCTCAGTGGAAAAGAAAAAAATAGAATTTTAAAAGAGATGGCGACTTCTCTTAGAACAAATACAAAAGATTTACAAACTGCAAATACTAAAGATATGGAAGATGGCAAGAAAAATAATTTAACGCCAGCACTTATGGATAGACTCTTTTTAGATGAATCTCGTATAGATGCGATGGCTATAGCTATTGAAGAGATAGCTGCACTTAAAGAGCCTGTTGGTCGAGTTTTAGATGGCTGGGTGACTGAAGATGGACTAAAGATAGAAAAAGTAAGTATTCCCATAGGTGTTATAGGTATCATTTATGAGTCTCGTCCAAATGTGACATCCGATACAGCAGCACTCTGTTTTAAAAGTGCAAATGTATGTGTGCTTAAAGGTGGAAAAGAGGCTGAGAACTCTAACAAGGCTATAGCAAAAGTACTTCAAGATGTTTTAACACAAAATTCTCTACCGACTGCCCTTATTTCACTTATACCAGACTCTTCTCGTGAGGGTGTAAATAAGCTTATAAAAATGGATAAGTATGTAGACCTTATCATTCCTCGTGGTGGTGCAGGACTTATAAAACATGTAAGTCAAAATGCAACTGTAAGTGTAGTTAAGCATGATAAAGGTCAATGTCATACATACATAGACAAGGATGCAAAGATAGACGACGCCATAGCCATAGCTATAAACGCCAAAGTACAGCGTCCTGGAGTTTGTAACTCTATGGAAACACTTCTTGTCGATAGTGCTATAGCTAAAGATACTCTTCCAAAGTTGAAAGTAGCATTTGATGCGGCTCATACTGAGTTAAAAGGGTGTAAAAATACTCAAAGTATTATAGATGTAGCAGATGTAACAGAAGAAGATTTTGACACTGAGTACCTTGCAAATATTCTTAACATAAAAGTAGTTGAAGGGGTAGAAGGAGCAGTTGAACACATAGTAAAATTTGGTTCTGGTCATTCTGAAGCTATCATCACTGAAAATATTTCAAATGCAGAAATTTTTCTAAACGCCATTGATGCCGCAGCTGTTTATGTAAATGCTAGTACTCGCTTTACTGATGGTGGAGCCTTTGGTTTTGGTGCAGAAGTTGGAATAAGTACAAATAAACTTCATGCTCGTGGACCTATGGGAATAGAAGGTCTTACTACCTACAAGTTTAAAATTTATGGTTCTGGGCAGATACGTTAATGCATCCTTTAGCAGACTTAAGGGCTGTTAGTTGTTTTGAGAACTTAGAAGATAGTGAGCTTGAGTTTTTATCTTCTTTTTCTCATAAACGCCAGTTCAAAAAGGGTGAAATTCTTTTCTATGAGAAAGATACTCCAAAGCATCTTACTCTGTTAACTGAGGGTGTCTTAAAAGTTTATAAAACTGATATAAAAAACAATGAAATAGTGCTTCACCGTTTTATGCCAACATCTCTCATCGCAGAAATGGCAGTTTTTGAGGGTATGAATTATCCTGCATCATCTGCTTTTGAGAGTGATGGGAGTGTTATAGAGATAGACTTTGCAAAATTTAAAAGTAATTTCTTAACAAATCCAGATGTGGCGTTTAATTTTTTCCGTTCACTCTCAAAAAAGATAAAAAACTTAGAATCTGTTATATCACTTAATATTGTTTTAGATTCGACTTCAAGAACTGCAAAATATATTTGTGAAAATCCAACAGCCTTAGATATGAAAAACAATCAGTTGGCAAAATACTTACATATGACTCCTGAGACACTCTCTCGTATATTTAAAAAGTTCAATAAACTTGGGTTTATTAAGAAAGTACAGGGTGGATACAGCATTATAAACAGAAAGGGTCTTACAATTCTTTACGAATAAGTCTCTTTTCTTGATATAAGTCAATTCTAATTTTAATAATCTTTATTATAATTCAAAAATAATTCAAAATAAGGATTTGTAATATGTCAAATATTCCAAGTGATGCAGTAAAGATAGAAGTGAATGGTGCTACGGTAGATTTTTTTAAGCTTGAAAAAGATGGACAGAGCTCTTATTACTTCGATACTTCAGCAGAGGGACCTCCTCATCCGATGGTAAATGCTATGAGTGGACTTAAACTCATTAAAAATACAAAAGATACTTTAGTAATGATAAACCATAAAATGCCTGGTGGTCTTTTTGGTAAACTCGAAGCGGATATACAACATATTGCTGAAGATATAGATGGTGGACTAGTTAAAGTTGTGTTTTCACACAACAGTGAAGCTAATGTAGAATCAGATTTAACTAAAACAAGCTGTGGTGGCTGAGGCAGAAGTTAATGACTCCAATATCACAAGAATTTGCACCTCCTTTTAAACTAATAGCTCCTTTTTTTATATTTGGGGGTCTCTTTTATGTTTTGAGTGCATTTTTTTTATTTGGGTTTAGTGTCGAGGATTTTTCTCTTTTAAACCCAAAAATAATAAGTTTTACACATCTATTTTTACTTGGATTTGTAATGATGACTATCTTTGGTGCTATGGCTCAACTAGTTCCAGTAGTTTTAGAAGTAGGACACTTTGGAGTTGAACTCTTTTATGCGATATGGCCTCTACTACTTATAGGTACACTTTTAATGGCGTTTGGATTTATCTACTCTCCATCTCTTTTACCTTATGGTGGGATGACTGTTCTTATAGCTATGTTAATTTTTGTCGGTGAAATTTTTTTAACTATAAAAAAAGTTGAAAAATTTAATGTTGTTATGAGTAGTGTCTTAGTCGCAAATACATTTCTTTTCTTTGGTATTGTTGTTGGGCTTGTTATGGCACTAACATATGCAGGAACTATTATGGCAGACATAACAGCACTTCTAAAGGCTCATGTATACCTTGTGGTGGCTGGGTACCTAAGTATTACCCTGATGGGGCTCTCTGTCGTACTACTTCCTATGTTTGGTCTATCTCATGGATTTTCACTTAAACCTCTTCACCGTGCTATTTATATGATGAGTACAAGTGTTATTCTTGTTCTTTTATCTAGTCTATTTAATATAGCAGTGATAGATAAAATAGGCTATATCCTTTCAATAGTCTCACTATTTATCTATTTTTATTTAGTTTACACTATCTATAAAACAAGAGCAAGAAAAGAGAATGATATTTATGCTCGCTCACTAATCTTTTCATATATTAGTCTTGTAGTGTCTCTACTAATGGGACTTACTTATCTTGTAGTTGGAAATGAGCTTATTTTACTCTCTTCAGCATGGTTGCTATTTTTTGGATTCTTTGGCTTTGCTATTACTGGACATATTTATAAAATCATTCCATTTTTAGTATGGTTTGAGAGGTTTTCGCCACTCGTTGGGAAAGAAAAAGTACCTATGCTAGTAGATATGGTACCAGAGAACTCTACTAATGCACAGTTTATATTTACTGGAGTAGGTGTTATCCTTATAACACTTGCAATTTTACTACAAAATGAACAGCTGATTGGTGCAGGGGCTTCGTTTATAGTAGTAGGTTCATTTGCATTACTTAGAAGTATTTTATATATGATAAATTTTAAAAAATAAGGAAATAATTATGGCAATGTATACAAAAGAAGAACTTTTTTTAGCGATATCAACAGTTATTGATCCCGAAGTTGGGTTTAATCTTGTAGAGATGGGACTTATTTATGATGCAGTATCTGATGATGAAGGGAATGTAAATGTAACAATGACACTCTCTACAAAGGCATGTCCAATGCATCAGCTTATTCAACAGTGGGTAAAAGAGTCAGTTGAGAAGATGGCAGATACTAAAGAGGTTGTTGTTGAGGTAGTATGGGAACCAGTTTGGAACATTACTATGGCAGATGATAATGTTAAAAAAGCTTTGGGTGCTTAGATTTAATTTATAACTAGCTCTTAAGTATTAGTTGTATATGTTACTATTGCATATATAAATAAATTTTGATTAATTAGAGGTGTATATATGAGTTATTTTCCAGCATTTATTAAACTAGATGAGAAGAAAATTCTTTTAGTTGGTGGTGGAAATATAGCCTTTGAAAAGTTAGAAAAACTTTTAGTTTTTACAAAAAATATTTCACTAATTTCTTTAGCCTTTTCAGATGAAATACTCTCTCTAATAGAACAAAATAATCTCACATATGAAAAAAGATCTTACTTATCTGGAGATATTAAGGGAGTTTATATTGTAGTTGTCGCTGTAGATGATATAGCTCTTCAAGAAAAAATATTTAATGAGTCTAAAGAGTATAAGTGTTTATGTAATGCTGTAGACTCTGTTATGTATTGTGACTTTATTTTTCCTTCATTTGTAAAAAAAGATGATTTAACTATAGCAGTATCTACATCAGGTTCATCACCTGCATTTGCAAAATATTTTAAAAATTATTTAGAAAGAATGATACCTAAAGGAGTTGGTGTATTTTTAAAAGAGATGAAATCTCTTCGTAAATCTCTCCCTAAAGGAAAAGAGCGAATGAGGTTACTAGATGAAAAAGCAAAAAACTATATAAAAGAATGGGATAATTAAAACTATTTTATATAGTTTTTAATATCTTCAATAAGATATTCTAAGTGTATCTTGTATTGGTCAGCTAGGGTTAAATAGCTTTTTTCTTCTGTATCACCAAGTGTGTTTTTTATATCTAAGGCAATTTTATTGAGAGAGTCAGCCCCAATATTTGCAGTTATTCCGATGATATCAAGTAGTAGTTTATCTGCAGCTTTCATGTCTGAACTATTTAGTAAGTCACCAAGTTTTTGAGTTGAATTTTCGTATGTTGTGATAAATTCATTTAATATTTCTCTATAAAACTCTTCATCTCCTCCACAAACTTCTAAACCTTTATCTCCATTAAGTTCTTTTGTCATTACAACTTCTATGAAATCATTATCATCTTCTTCTGTGTTCTCCATTTTTCCAGTATATGCATAGAAAATATCATAAAGTGATTCCATTCTAAGTGGTTTTTCTAGTTGTTCTGCCATACCAGCATTTCTCATTTTTGCTATGTCATCTGCAGCAGTATCTCCACTAAGTGCTACTACTAAAATATGGTCATATTTACTATTTGCACGAATCGCACGAGTAGCTTCAAATCCATCTACTCTAGGCATATGTGCATCCATAAGAATCATTAAAAAATCAGTATCTTTTTCTAGTATATCAAGAGCCTCTTGACCATCATTTGCAATCGCTACTTCAATCCCACTTCCAGCAAGAAGTCCAGTCAAAACTTTTTGATTAATAAGATTATCTTCAGCAACTAAAATTCTTTCTCCTGAAAATTCTTGAAAATTTTGTTTTGTGATTTTTTCATGTTGGGGAACTGTTCTTTTTGAAATTACTTTTTGCTTTGATGGCTCTTCAACTTCTGCAAGTTCTCCAAAATCCCCTTCCTCTGTTCCATCAAAATTATTATCAAATGTGTCTTTTACTACTTTTTTTTCAGTAGTAGTAACAGATACAACTTCTTGAGACTCTGCGAGTTCTTGAGCTTTTTTTTCTAACTCTTGGATCTGTATCTCTTTTTGAATATCTTCAAGTGAAGTTATATTGTTAGAAGATTTAGATTTTATAATGACATATATTAGGAATAATATTACTACTAAAACAAGAGCTATAATCTCATATAAGTATTTTTCAAGCATATCAATTCTCACTTTTTTCTTGATTGTACCCTATATAAATTTAAATGTAAATTATTTGTTATATAAGTTAATGTATAATCACTATTAAATAAATTAATAGGCTTTTTTTGTGCAAAATACTCCTCATATACCAGTACTATACCGTGAAGTTATCGAAGCTTTTCAAAACATAGAAAGTGGAATAGTCATCGACTGTACAATGGGTTATGGTGGACACTCTTCCATGATACTTGAAGCAAACCCAAATATTAAACTTATAGCAATTGATCAAGATCAGACTGCTATAGATTTTTCTACTGAACGTTTAGCACAGTATGGAGATAGAGTAAGCATCCGTAAAGGTCGTTTTTCAAATGTTATTAAAGAGATATTAGATGAGTATGGTGTAGATGAGATAAAAGGCCTTTTAGCTGACATAGGTGTTTCATCATTACAGCTTGACCAAAAAGATCGTGGTTTTTCTTATGAGAGTGAAAACCTTGATATGCGTATGGATAAAGAGGCTCCTTTAACAGCTGAAACTGTTGTAAATGAGTACTTAACAAGTGAACTTGAAAATATACTTTTAGAGTATGGTGAGTTAAGAAATTATAAAAAAATAGCCTCAACTATAGTGAAAAACCGACCATTTACATCTGCAAAAAGTTTAAGTGATACGCTTAAAAATGATATGCCTAGAGGTAAAAAAATACATCCAGCTACTCTCCTTATGCAGGCTATTCGCATAGAGGTTAATGATGAACTTGGAGAACTGAAGTCTCTTTTAAACTCTTTACAAAGTGCTGGTTTAAGTAGTGCAAAAGTTGCTATTATCTCTTTTCATTCACTTGAAGACCGTATAGTAAAGCAGGAGTTTATAAAATGGAGTAAGTCTTGTATCTGTCCTAGTGAAGCTTTTCGTTGTGAGTGTGGAAATAATCACTCTCTTGGTAAAATAGTAACAAGAAAACCACTTATGGCAAAAGATGATGAGCTTAAAGAAAATGTACGAAGTCGAAGTGCGAAGATGAGAATCTTTCAGATGGACAACTGATGAGTGATAAAAATGAACTTCTTGATGAAATTGATGTTGTTCTTACTCCTAAACGCCATTTAAACATAAATTTTTACTTATATATACTTTTAACATTTACCTTTATTGGGATATTTACATTTCCAAAGGTCTATATAACTCAACAAATCTACTTTAAAAGTAGAGATATTTCAAAACTCAAACGTGAGTATGACACTCTCAAAGAAGAGAACAAAATTATTAGTGCTTCTGTTGAATCTATACGATTTAAAAACCAGATACTAGATACACTTTTTTAGGACAAACAATGATTCGTAAGTTTATTGAATTTGCTATTGAAAAACCACTGCTTAACCACATACTACTACTTTTTATATTTTTACTCTCAATTTTTGCATATATAAATATACCAAAAGAGATATTTCCTCCAACACAGATGGATAAAATAAGTATTAATGGTGGCTATGTTGGCTCTTCTGCAGACATACTTGACAAGATGGTTGTTCAGAGTATAGAGGATGATTTACAAAATATAAATGAACTTCAAGAGATAAAAACAAGTATTAAAAATGGTTCATTTAGCATTAGTGCTGACATTAAAGCTGGGTCTGAAAATATTAGTGTTTTAAATGATGTAAAAGATGTCATCAGTAGTGTAAAAAAAGACCTACCAGCAGATATGAATGAGCCGATTGTAAAAATAAAGACTCATGAATTTCCTCTAGTTCTTATAGCTTTATCTGGAGATGTAGATAAAAAAATACTACTAAAACGTGCAGAAGAGCTAAAAACAGACCTGAGTCGCTTTAAAGAGTTAAGCGGAATTAGTATTCGTGGTGATGCGGATGAAGAGCTAGATATAAAACTTAGTAACGAAAAGATCAAAGCATATGGACTTCAACCTTCTCTTGTAGTAAACGCCATCAAAAATATAAGTTCAATTTTTCCAGTAGGAACAATAAAAGAAAAAGCACATCATCTCTACATCTCTACATATAATGGTGAAAAAAATGCAGAAGACATTGAAAATACTATTATTGGTGTTGGAGGATTAAAGCTTCGAATTGGTGATATCGCAGATGTGGCGTTTAAGTTGAGCGATGAGATAGAACTCTCCCACTATAATGGTGTTAGAAATGTTTCTATAAATATAACAAAGTCAAAAGATGGAAATGCCATAGCTTTAGTTCGAGAGATAAGAAAACTCCTTGAAGGAGAAAAATTAAAACATACTGAGTTGGAGTATAGCATATATACTGACACCTCTATATGGATTAAAAATCGTCTCAACACAGTTTTTTCAAATATTGCTTTTGGTTTAATGCTAGTCTTTATCGCCATGCTTATTTTTATTAATAGAGGTATAGCTTTTGTAGTGGCACTTGGAATACCTGTTAGTTTTATGATAGGGCTTATTGCTACAGAAATTATGGGTGATAGCATGAATATGCTTTCACTTTTAGGAGCCCTAATAGCCCTTGGAATGTTAGTAGATGAAGCTATTGTAGTTTCTGAAAATATTTATAGACACTTAGAAGAGGGTATGGAGAGAAAAGAGGCTGTAATAACTGGAGCAACAGAGATGTTTCCAGCAGTTTTAACTGCAACACTTACAACCGTTTTCGCCTTTTTGCCTATGCTTTTAATGACTGGTGATATGGGGATGTTTATAAAAATAATTCCAATAATGATTACCGTTTTACTACTTTCTTCACTTTTTGAAGCATTTTATTTTTTACCACTTCACGCACATGACTTTTTAAGAGTTTCTAAAAAAGAGAGTTTTACTAAAAAATTTTGGATAAAAATGTATGCTCTATATAGTGTTCTCCTACACTTTCTTTTTAGAAGAAGATATATATCTTTAGTAGTTATAGTTGTAAGCATACTTGGACTTACCTTTGTTATGATGAAAAACTCGAAGTTTCAGCTCTTTCCTGACTTTGACACAACACAGGTGTATGTCTATGGAAAAGTAAATATAAATAATGAGTTGGAAGATACAGAGAAAATAGTAACAGAGCTTGAAAATAGACTCATTACAAACTTAGATAAAGATAATGTTTCATCTGTAACATCAGTTATAGGTTTTAAGATGGACTCCAAAAACAGAGCAGAACTTGGTGAAAATATGTTTCATATTTTTGTTGATTTAAATGAACATACTCCTGTAAACTTTTTTGATAAAAATATTGCTCCACTTTTTTCTGTAGAGAGTGATACAATAGATAAAATTCGTAAAGATGATGCAAAAGTAATAGCTAAAAATATAGAAGAAATTTTAGAAGATATGCATAAAATGAAAGATAAGGAAGATAATCTCGTCTTTGAAGAACTAGTTATAAAAGTCCCCGGTGCAGGAGTGGTAGCGAATGACATAGAAATAGCACTGAGTTCTAAGTTAAATAAAGATGTTGTTCCTTCTTTAAAATATCTTCAAAGTGAACTTGCAAAGATCGAGGGTGTGTTTAATATTTCTGATGATGCAGACTTGGGAGAAAAAGAGTTAAAGCTTAGAGTAAATAGATATGGACAAGAGTTAGGCTTTAATGAAGAACTTGTATCTGCTGAACTTAGAGCATACTACTTAAAGGGTGAGTACGGAAAACTATTTAATAGTAATGGTTTAATCCGTATTAAGTTAGAAAGTAATATAAACAGAGATATTAACTCTATAAATAACATTGAGCTTCAGATTCCATCTACAGATCAGTTTGTAGTGCTTAAAGATATATGTGACTTTATTTATGTCCAGAGTTTTGTAACACTTAAAAAAGAGGATGGAAAGAGAATAAAAAGTTTTTATGCCTCTATAGATAAAAATATCATTACCTCTTCAGAAGTTATGTCAAAAATGCAAGAAGCATTTGATGAGGTGAAGAGTAAAAATATAGTTTTAGATATAAAAGGTGAAGAACAAGAGAACAATAAAAATAAAAAAGAGATGCTTCAGTCTGGTGTTATCGCTATCTTTTTAATATTTATAACACTCGTTTGGCTTTTTGATTCCATCAAAAAACCACTCATAGTCATTAGTACTATACCTCTTGTTTTACTTGGCGTTTATGTGGGTCACTGGATAATGGGACTCAACATGACAATGCTTGGTATGATAGGTATAGTTGGATTAGCAGGAGTTGTGGTTAATGATGGACTTATTATGGTAGATTTCATAAAAAATGCCAAGGACACAGAGGAGTTGATGAGTAGAGCTAAGACAAGACTTCGCCCTATTTTACTAACATCTTTAACGACAGTGTTAGGTCTATTAACACTCATATTTTTTGCATCAGGTCAAGCTATGATACTTCAACCTATGGCAGTCTCATTAGGTTTTGGAATAGCTTGGGCAACAGTACTAAATCTGCTCTATGTACCACTACTGTACTCTGTAGCATATAGAATAAAACCACCAGAACAAAAAATATAAATTAAAGAAGGAAAATTTAATGAATTTAGAAATAACATATGCACAGTTTGGTGTAAGACCACCAGTAAACAAGCCAATACCAGAGTTTTTACTTGAGATGGAAGAAGAGGGCATTAGAAAGCTTATCTCAGACCACTATGATGCTATTAAATCAAGTGATATATACTTTTTATTTCCTCAAGATGCAGTGGAGTTTGAAGCAGCTAAAAAGCACTCTTCAGATTTTATTATACAAATATGTGGAGGTTTCCCTCACTTTAACCAAAACAGAGGTGCACCACAGATGGTCGGTCGTCATGCTCCTTTCGCTATAGATGCAAAAGCTAGAGAGCGATGGTTAGAGCTTTATAGACCTCTTTTAGAAGAGTTAAAAGAGCAGGGTGTAACAGAGACATCCCTCAACTCTTTTTGGGGATATTTAAATATATTTAGTATTTGGATGATAAATACTCAAAGTTAACGTAAAAGTAAGCATTCTCTAAGCAACAGCTCTGTATAATTTCGACCTACAAAAAGTATAACTGTTGGTCTTGTAGAGGACATTAAACTACTTTCTAATCATAGTGTGGGTTTTTAGCTCAGTTGGTTAGAGCCCTCGGCTCATAACCGAGTGGTCGAGAGTTCGAGTCTCTCAGAACCC
>Ga0256826_1002020_pt1 | contig 12534 bp, 13 predicted proteins | sample CV79metaG_FD_185975 | JGI IMG/M metagenome (GOLD analysis project Ga0256826, IMG submission 185975) | Hydrothermal vent microbial communities from East Pacific Rise, Pacific Ocean - CV79 | ecosystem: Environmental > Aquatic > Marine > Hydrothermal vents | place: Pacific Ocean: East Pacific Rise... | reverse complement strand
AGAGGAGCGTACTGCCAAAGAGAGCGAGTCACCATACTCTTTTTTTAAACTTTGATATGCGCTCAAAATCTCTATTTTTAAATCATCAGGAATTTGACAATTATAAACAATATCTCTACACTTTTTGCCTTTTTCTTGCAACTCGTCTATATTATTTACATCTATATCATCAAGAAGTTCATGAAGTTTTTTCCAAGCACCATTTGACTCCAACATATATACATAAGCATCAGAAGTAATGGCATAACCATTTGGAACGCGTACTCCCTCACTTGTTAAGTTTTGATACATCTCACCCAAAGAAGCATTTTTGCCGCCAACTTGGGCAACATCTTCTATACCAATCTCATTAAAGTATTTTATATTTTTTGACATTGAGAATCTCCATTAATTTGGATACGTGGGTATATTATACTCCTAAGTTATTAAATAGTTAGCTGTATATTCTCTAAATTTAAGCTAAAAATAGTTCCTTTTTCCAGCTCACTTTCTACTCTTATTTTTATCTTTAACTCTTCGCAGAATTTTTTAACAATATGTAATCCTATACCTACGCCTCTCGCTTGTTCTTTATAAAACCTATCAAAAACCTTTGAAGGATTTTTGATACCCTTACCTGTATCTTCTATTTTTAGAACAGTTCCATGCAGGCTCAACATAACTTTCCCATCATTTTTATTATATTTCGCTGCGTTTGTTAATAAATTATCTATTATTCTAATAAAAACTGCTTGATTTGTCTTTAATATCATATCTTTTACAGCAACGCTAAAGAGAATATTTTGATAATTACCTTGCATAAATGCAACTCTATCCTCTAGTACTTCTTTTAAGCTAAATTCTTCTATTTGTAGGCTTGTTGCGTTTAAATATGAGCGAAGATTTTCTTGGAGGTTGAGTATATTTTCTATGCTATTTTCTATACGTTTGATTTTATTGTTTTGACTCTCATCACACTTTAACATTGAGATATTTAAACGCAGTGTCGCTAATGGCGTGTTAAAATCATGCAAGATATCTTTTATAAACTCTTCCATCAAACGCAGTGCATTTCTAAGAGGAGATAAGGCATAAATAGCAAAAATAAAAGATAAAATAACAATTATTAGTAGAACAAGTGAGAAGTTTAGAATCACCTCTTTTTGTAAGCTTTTTACCGCTCTCAAATAATCAGCCTTTGGCAGGTACATTTTTAAACTATTTTTTTTTGCGTTTGGAATGGGAAAGTAGGCACTTAAAGATTTTGTATCTTTATAAAGTGTATATAATTCGTATTTTTTTGAGGGCACAAAAGCTATACTAAACTCTTTACACTTTAAAGAGTAACTACAAAGCTTCATTTTTGAAAATATACGTTCATCAAGTGTCTGAACCTCTTTTTTATAATTCATATAAAAAAGAGCGCCCACTAAAAGGCTTTGAGAGATAAAAAAAAGTAAAAAACTCTTTATCAGGGATTCAATCTCAACCTTTTTCAAGTATGTATCCTACACCTCTAATGTTTTTAATCTCTAAGTTTGTAGAGTGTTTAAATTTATTTAAAGCCACCCTCAAGGTTGAATCAGAGGGTTTTGTCAGACAATCCATCAAAATTGTTTTATCAATTACATGACCGATATTGTGCATAAAAACATCACATAAGCACTCTTGAACTTCGCCTAAAGGAATTATTTTACCATTACTGTATAGCTCTTTTGTATCTGGAAAATATTTTAAATCTTTATACTCTATGCTTCTTTTTGCTTGTGCAAATTTTGCATTTACTCGTATAAGTAATTCTTGGGGGAAAAATGGCTTTTTGAGATAGTCATCACCACCAACTTCGAAAGCTTCTGCGATAGAGTTTAAATCAACCAAGGCACTTATAAAAATAGCAGGTGTTTTATCATCTGCATTACGAAGACTTTTAAGTAACTCAATACCACTCATATCTGGAACATTAATATCAAAAAGATAGAGGTCATAACTATTTTCATACGAAGCATCTATGGCATCATTTGCAGTATGAACCATAGTAATACTATATGAATTTTCACTCAGTAACTCTTGGAGTGTTTGCGCTAATTCAAGATCATCTTCAAGTAAGAGTATATGCTTATTCATAATATTTTACTTAAAAATAGTGTCCTATAAGAAGAGAAAAAGAGTTGTCATTTGCAGAATTACTCAAACCATGTGCATAATTAAATGTAAAGTATTTACTTTTATTTATATTATATAAAATATATACAGAAGCTGTTGTAAGGTCTTCTACACTTTTATAAACACTATTTGTAAAGTTATAAGATCCACTTGCATAAAATTTATCTGAGAAATTATATCCAGCTCCTACACTATAAGCATTTGTATCTTGAAATGAGACAATATTATTAGTATCTTTATCATTAATTATAGTGTATGAATAACTTCCAAAAACTGTAGCATTATTTTGAATATAACTAATGCTTGTAAAAGCTTTATAGTCTGTATTGTTTGTGATTACTTTATCATCATAAGTTGGTAAAAGAGCACCAACTCCAACACTTAAAAAAAGTTTTTTTGTTATGTTGTAGTGATATCCACCACCAACAAATGTATCATAAAATCCATTTTGTGTATCACCATTATCATCAGTATTTACATAATAAGAGCTGTATGTTTGCAGATAAAAATTTTTATAATAAAAATCTGCTCGAAGGCTAAAAGAAGGCATATCAATATTGGTAGTCGATACCTGTGCAGCATCTGCATAATTCAGTCCATAAACGATATCGTAATGATAATCTGTAAATAAACTCTTGATTGTACACCCTCGGCGATCTACTAAATCGCTTAAGGGTGTATTTTTACATTTGTCATATTTATCCGCCACACCATCCAAATCACTGTCAGTGTATGCAAATAAATTTGTTGTTATAAATAAAACCACTATAACTAATAAGTTATTTTTCATCATTATTCCTAATATAAACTATACGTATCATCATAGCAACTTATAAATAACAAATAGATATTAAATTTATTTGAAAGGGTTTACGTTATTTCCCTGAGTTTTCATATTATCAGCTTGACCTTGCATCATAGTTTGATACTGTGTCATTTGAGCATTGCTTTGTGATTGCATCTCTTGAGATTGTTGTTGTGCTCTTGTTTGAATCATTGCAGAAGTTGCTTTAGTAGTATCTGTTACTGAAGTTGCTCCAGCTTGTACATTTCCATTGATTTTAGTTTGCATTGCAGAGATAGCTGCAGTACGGTCTTCTAAATTCATAGTAGCAAGTTTTTCTTTGAATTGATTCATAAGTTTAACACGCTCAGCTGCTGATGCACTTTTAATATTTGCTATTTGAGCATCAATACTTTCTTTAACAGTTGGTTGAGCCTCAGTTGTACTATTGTTATCTTCTGCTGCCATACCTAAAGTTAAAGCACCTAATAAAGCTAATGATAATGTAATTTTTGTAAGTTTCATTTGTAATTCCTTTGTTTTGATAGTGCTATTATCACACAAGAGAGTTAGCGAAGTATTAGCAGTGCTATTTCGTTGAGCAACAAGTGCCATCAGTGCATTCATCTTTAGCCCTAAAATATGGTTTTAACATATAAAAAAGCACAAAACCCCAAAGAACTATGGTAGAAACCCATGCAATAATTCCAAACTCCTCATGCATATGCACCAACTCACTTACACTTACATCACGAAGCAAATAATCAAGCCCAAAACCAAACAATACTGAACCTATAATGATAGTTCCAAGATAGATATAAAGAGTAGTCGTACCTAACATTTTTTTCACTACACCTATAGTTACTGTATTTGTAGCTGGACCCGCACTTAAAAATACAAACGCAGCGCCAGGACTGACCCCTGCTAACATAAGTCCAGCGGCTATTGGAAGAGAGGCAGTTGCACAAACATACATAGGAACAGCGATAATAATAACTATGATATATGAAAGCCAACTATACTGCACTAAAATTTCACTCAAATTCTCAGGTACAGCGATAGTAATAAGCGCACCGAGTAAAAGCCCAATAAAAAGGGGTGAAGCTATATCTTTTAAGAGTGTACCAAAGGCGTAAGAAAACACACGCTTACCTAAACAAGCTTTTTCGCTCTCGCACGCTGTAGTTTCGTTTTTAGGAGTTTGTATCGCTGAAAAATTCATTCCTACCTTGGATGTTTGCCTATTTGGTGCCATGCTAAACGCAGTGGTTGTGGGTTTTATCTTTTGCTCTTCCTCTTTATGGGTATAAAAATTTGTCAATATCCCAGCAACTATAGAGATAATCATAGAAGTAACAACTCTATATATTGTAAATGCCCATCCAAACATTCCATAAGTAGCTAAAATCGAATCAACCCCAGTTATAGGCGTTGAAATTAAAAATGCAAGAGTAGAACCATTACTCGCACCACTCTTTTTAATACCTGTTGCAAGAGGAATGACACCACAAGAGCATACAGGTAAAGGAACTCCAAAAACAGTTGCTTTTATAACCGACATAATAGAATTTTTTCCAAGATGATTTTTCACAATAGTATCGGGAACTAACTCATGTAAAATTCCAGCAAATAACAGACCAAACAAAATATAAGGTGCCATAGCATTACTCAAATCCAAAAGAGCAGTAAAAAAAAGTGTAATGAGTTCCATAAAAAACCTTAAAATAAAAAAATCTTATATGATTATATAATAATATTACAGATTATAACTATTCTTTAGCGCCTTTTTTTACAAGTTAGTCTTGTTCATTACTCAGAAAAAGACACATTTAGCTCTACAAGTTTGGAATTAACCTTGGTGCATCTGCAAACTTCGGTGGTGGTGATATTTCTTTAGATAATTATAGAACATTTTTAAAAGTTGGTTATCATTTCTAGTATAGATACATTTGCTCTTTAGTATTAGTAAAAGTTACAATTATCTGTTAGCAGATTGCAATGTAACTTTTTCTCTCACAAAAAGCAACTAGAAAGTTTATTTTACACTCCAAAATCTATACAAAAGCAGGCTCCTTCTAACATATTTTCAACTTTCAACTTAGCTCCCATATTTTCTTCTATAATCATCTTTGACATATATAGACCCATACCGGTACCTTTACCCTGCTCTTTTGTTGTAAAATATGGCTCAAAAACTCTATCTAATATATTTTGTGGTATTCCACCCGCATTATCCTGTATCGTGACAATATTGTTATATATCTTGATATCTATAGTTGGATTTAACACCACATTTTCAATCAGTGCATCTTTAGCATTGTTTAGAAGATTTAATATTACCTGCTGATACTCACTTTTATAACCATAGTAGATAAACTCATCGCCTATGATATTTATCTTTATATTATGATTTTTAAGTTGTGCAGATTGCATATTTATTACTGCTTTTGTTATCTCAAGTATAGGAAAATCTATTTTTTCCTTATCTACTCTAAAAAAATTTCTAAAATCATCTATTGTTTTTGACATAAATTTTATCGTTTGCTTGTTTGTTTTTATAAACTCATTAACATACGCTTCATCTTCTAATTTTCTCTCCTTAAAATCATATTTTAGATTTTGTATAGAAGTACTGATAATATTTAACGGTTGTCTCCACTGATGAGCTATAGCACCTATCATCTCGCCCATACTTGCCATTTTATTTTGTTGCTGTATCGTCTGCTGCTGTTTTCTTTCTATTGATATATCATCTATATTTGCAACAATGATGATATCATTTTCCTTAAAATCGACTCCAAAACTGATACGAACTGGGAAAACTGTTCCATCTTTTTTCAGACCCTCTAGCTCTATTTTATTGTTTGTAATACTTATTGAATTTTTTGTCTCTATAAAATTTTTTACTGCTTTAATATGAGCTTCTTTAAATTTGTCGGGAATGATTTTATGCAGACTATCCTTGTTTAACATCTCTTTTTTTGTATACCCAAAGATTTTCTCCGCACTTGCGTTAAAAACTATAACTCTTCTCTTCTTATTTATAGCAATAATAGCATTTTGATTTGACTCTACTATTGAGGTAGTAAATTGTTTTTGCTTATTCAAAAAGGCAAGTGCTTCTTTATGCTTTTGCTTTATAATGGCATATTGTTTTAGAGTCTGCTCTGCAATATGTACTTTTTTTTCAAGCTCTCTTACCTTCTGTTGTAAATCCTGCATAAGTTGCCCCTATAGTGATGGATAAATCAAATCAAGCCCACACTGCAAATCAAAGAGATACTCTATTGCATTTTCTACATTATCTTTATCTATGATTGAACCATGCTGTGGAAGTATTGCTTCTATATGTTTATCATCTAATTTCTGAGCATAGCCTCTAGCCGCAATATTGGATGCCATATAATCTATGTGAAAAAGGTCCATAAGTGTTATATGGTATTCAAAATCTTCAACCAAAAGTGACCACTGAGCATCAAGCGCAGCCCAAATATCCCCGGAAAAAAGATAAGAAGATGTGATATCAAGTGTTGTAAAAGCTCCTGAAAAGTGTAAATATGGCGCTTCAATAAACTCTAATCTATTTCCGCTTTTAAATACCCATTCATGATTTGTAGCTATATCAAAAAATTTATAATCACTTCTCCCATAATGTGGAAGTAACACATTTGCCCTTGCTGAAGATATAATTGTTATATCTTTATTTATATCCAGCCAATCAACCATCGAAGCAGCTACATCAGGATCTTGATGGCATAAAATAAGAGCGGAAATTTTTGCAGGATCTACAATCATAGAAACTCTTTGTTTTACCTGTGTATGGAATTCTCTACTCCCTGGATCAACTATAATATATTCATCATCATCTTCTATCATATATACATTGCACCGAAAAGCTGTTTCATCTTCTATACCAAGCCAGTATATTTTATGATTCTCTACATGTGAGAGGAGTATAGGCTTTGTTGTATCTATATTTTTATTTATCTCTTTTAAATTTATTTTTTCTTGCATATTCCATCTCCTTGATATACTTCAACCCTATTTCTACCATTTTCTTTTGCACAGTAAAGAGCGGTATCAATCCTTTTGACAATACTCTCCTCAGTGTCATTTTTTTCAAATTCATATACTCCAAAACTACAAGTAACACTTAAATCATTCACAAATTTATATGTTTGAATACTAACTCTTAATTTTTCAGCTATATCTTTTGCTATTGTAAGTGATGTCTCTGGTAGAATAATGATAAACTCCTCCCCACCCCATCTAGCGAGTGTATCTGTTATTCTAATATTTTGTTTTACTTCCTTAACTAACATTTTTAAAATTTTATCACCAACTTGATGCCCATAAGTATCATTAAAATTTTTGAATTTGTCTACATCAAACATTATTAAGCAAAATGTTTTATTTTCCTCAACACTCAAGTTAATTTGCTTTGTAAGTTCCTGATTAAAGAATGCTCTATTGTAAATACTTGTCAATTCATCCCTAAAAGCTTTTGTCTTAAACTCTCTTTTTTCTATAGAAATTTGGGTAATTTCTGTAAATGAAAGAATAGTATGTGCAGTTTTCTTTATGAATTTATAAGATACTAAAAAAGTTTGAGGAGTGAGAAGTGCTGTATTTATCATAGTAACAATTTTCTTATGCTCCTCCACCCCTTTTATTTGTTCTATCCAATCTTGAGTATCATTTGCAACAAAAGAATCTTCATTTTCTACAAAAACATTAGCTAGACAGTTGTGTTTTTTTCTAAATTTATCCAATGTTGAAAGCTCAAAAAAGTTTAAAAAATTATCATTTGAAAAAATCATATTTCTATCTTTGTCTAAAACAACCAAAAGATTTTCTTGAAGTTTTGCTATCTCATTTGTAAGAATTTCTTGCTCTTTTAATCTATACTTTAACTCTATCTGCTGTTTAATCTTTTTTATTTTTTCTTCTAAAATATCATAATCTATGGGCTTTAAAATATATCCATCAACCTGCATCTCAATGGCTTCAATAAAGTAGCTACTTTCATTGTGAGCTGTGGTAAAAACAATATACTGCTCTTGATTTATCTGTTTGATTTTTTTGGCCATCTCTATACCATTCATAATTGGCATATTTATATCAGAGACAACAATATCAGGCACATGCTTTTTATATAATTCTAACCCTTCAGCTCCATCTTTTGCTAAAAGTATCCTATCACATAAATAGATTAAAGGTCTTTTTGTATTTTCTTGAACATCCTCTTCATCTTCAACATATAAAATTGTAATATCTTTACTCACATTTAGTACCTTTTCACATAAATTTTATCAAATCTATGAAACAAAATCGACTATTAAAACTCTTTTATAGTAGATTATGCCAAAAAGAATATTAAACTTCAAACTAGTCCCCAAAAATAAAAATTAGAATTATTTAGGAAATAAAGTCGTATTTGCTAAATAGATATTATTTAGCTATACTTTCATCTAATTTAAACAGAAAGTGGGTGATGTGATATGCCTGGTATTGTACTACGCTCAGATGATAATTTTGATGCTTCTTACAGACGTTTCAAAAAACAAGTTGACCGTAACTTAATAGTTACTGAAGCTCGTGCTCGCCGTTTCCATGAAACAGAGACTGAAAAACGTAAGAAATTCAAAATTGCATCTCGTAAAAAAATGCTTAAACGTCTTTATATGATGAGACGTTACGAATCACGCCTGTAAGCGTTAGCCTTCGGGCTTTCGTTTCTCTTCATTAAACGCAGTAACTTCCTTAAAACTCGATTCCAATCCCAACTAAAACCTGATAATCATTTTGCAATGGTGCTATGCCTTCTGCATCAATCTCTGGTATCTTTGTATGATCCCAAATCCCAGTTATATCCAAATCTAACCATTCAAAAATTTTATTTTCTAAAGTTAGAAGCATATGGTGTTTATAGCTTCCTGATATCTTATTTGTTAAAGTGATTTTATATTGGTAGGTTATATCTGTTATTTTTGAGAGTTCATACTCCAATCGTGTACTTAATTCTAACGATGGTGAAGTAGTAGAACTCTTAGTTCCTGCGAGTACTGTAAGATAGTTTGTATTTAAAACTGCAGGACCACCTGAGATATCCCATTCAGTTTTTTTTGTTTTGATGACTGTATAGCCAAGCCCTAAACCAGCGGTATATTGCGTATCTATATTTTTAAATCTATCTGTATAGTACTCACTAAAAAGTGGTGTCCAAAAAAAATAACGAGTAAGATATATATCAAACTTTTCATTTATACGATGGTCATTCGCACTCTCTACCCCATCATACCTTGAAATTCTTCCTAAATAATCAAGAAGCAATTTACTTTTTGCTGTTCGTCGTTTGAGATTTGCTTGTACTGTATAATCAAATTGATTACGATTTCCTGCACGCATATCAAAATTAAGAGCAACTTTACCTGACCAGTATTGTCTCTCCTTATTCCCAGAAATTGCAAAAGAGACGATTTGGTTTTTATCAAAGTTGTATATCTCTTTACCTTGAATAATTTTTAATTTCCCATCTTTATATCTAAGAATTCCAGGAATATTTGCAACACCTTCAATGTTTACCTCAATAATATGATAACTTTTAATCTGTTTGATATCATCTAAATCAAATGTATAAATTCCTACCTCTTTACTATCAAATTCGAGTTCATCATCGAACATAGCTTTGATAGTTCCCTTAAACCATTCACCCTCTTTTGTTTGTACCCAATCATATTTAAGAGGAGAAGGAGAAAGCTCTTCCCAAGGTTGTTGTAGCTTTGAAATATCTACTTGACCACTATCGTCAATCGAATCAACAACTTTTTTTATAGTAACTTTTTTCTTCTCTTTTTGCACATCAGAATTTTTTGCTTTTTGTCTTACTTCATCATCACTAAGACCAGAAGTATCTTTTAAAAGAACTGGTTCAAGTGGTGAAATGGAGTTATTTACATCTTCAGTTACTGCACTTTCAGCAGCAAACGCAGTAAAACTTAACAATAAAACAAAAATAAAAAATTTCACTTAAAGTTTGCCATACATTTCATTATAAAAATTAAGAGCATATCTATCGCTCATACTTGCAATATAATCAGCAACAACACGATGTTTACTGCGTTTATCTAGCTGTGTATAGTAAAAGTTTGGAAGCATTCTTTCTTCTTCCATTAAACCTTTATACAAACCTTTAATAGCTTGTTTACCTGCATACATCTTGCGTACGATATTTTTATGCTGATACATCTTCACAAAAAGAATCTTTTTAAGTTTTTTAATTTTTGTCTCTAATTCTTTATCAAATCCAACGGGCATCTCTTCATAATTAGCAACTTTTTCTTTGGAGTATTCAAGCAAAGAGTAAACAAGATGATTTATAAGGTTTGAGCTAAATCTATAGCGAAACATCTCATCATTTTCAGTGCCAACACCCTCAGAGGCAACTTTTTCAAGGATTTCACAAGCAAGTTCACTCTCTCTTAAATCTTCAAAAGTGATAAGCCCAGAATTTACACCATCATCTATATCATGACTCATATATGCTATCTCATCAGCTCGGTCAACAACCATAGCTTCATAAGAGGGATGTTTTGCTAGATTAAACTGCTCGTCAATTATTTTTGGTAAAAATGATTTTTTATACGGATATGAATGTTTTAATATACCCTCTAAGGTTGCAAAAGTAAGATTGAGTCCATCAAAATTTTTATAACGTTTTTCAAGTTTTGTAACAACTCTAAAACTTTGAAAATTATGTTCAAAACCATTTACAAAGTTATCTGCTTTTAAACACTCATCCAAAGTATCTCCACCAACATGACCAAAAGGAGTATGTCCCAAATCATGTGCTAAAGCAATAGCCTCAGCAAGTGCTTCATTTAAATCAAGTTGTGATGTAATAGAGCGTGCTATTTGAGAAACTTCAATGGAATGCGTAAGACGAGTACGAAAAAAATCACCTTCATGATTTAAAAATACCTGTGTTTTATACTCTAACTTTCTAAAAGAGCCAGAGTGGATAATCCTATCTCTATCGCGAGCATAAGGATTACGAAAATCCTTATCTATTTCATAAAAACGCTCGTATGGTTTCATTAGGCTTTTTTAATAAATTCAGTTTTTAGGTATATTTTTGTTCCATTAACACGACCTTCAACATGATCATCCATGTCGTTTGGAAGAGAGATACGAGTAACAGTTGTACCACGTTTTGCAGTAAATCCAGCACCTTTTACATCCAAGTCTTTTAGGATTACAATGCTATCACCAGCATTTAGTTCAACACCATTTGCATCACGAAAGACTACTTTGTTTGCATCAGCATTTATAGCTTTTTGTGCCCATTGCAATTCATCTTCTTCAAGATACATCATATCTACTAAATCTTGACGACCAAGTTTGTTAAGTAAAATATATGACATAACTTTTACTGCTGGAACTTCACTCCACATAGAGTCATTTAGACAGTTAAAATGAGTCTCATCTAACTCATCACTTTCAATTTGAGTTTTACAGTTTTGGCAAATATAGATTGATTGATCTTCACTTGAATCACCTTGTGGAACTTCGTAAGCACTAAGACCTTCACTACTTCCACACAATTCACAAATACCGCCACTTCTAGTTTCTAAACTCATAAATATTTCCTCTTAATAATTTAACGCAATTATAGCTAATTTGAAATTAACTACGCTTTTTTAATAACTGTTCCAACACCATCACTTGTAAAAATTTCAAGTAAAATAGAGTGTTCAACTCTTCCATCAATAATATGTGCTTTTTCAACACCAGCATCTACAGCTTCAAGACAGGCATCAACTTTTGGTATCATACCGCCACTAATTGTTTCATCAGCTTTATAAGCTTCGATTTCTTGTTCAGTTAATGTCTCCAATAAATTTTTGTCTTTATCTAAAACACCTACAATATCTGTCATAAATAGAATTTTTTTTGCTTTGAGTTTTGCTGCAATTTTACTCGCTGCTAAGTCGGCATTTATATTGTAACCAGGATGATTTATGGTATCACCAGAACCTATTGGAGCAATAACGGGAATATAACCATCACTAATTAAATTTTCTATAACTTTATTATCAATATTAACTATTTCACCTACTAAGCCATATTTTCCATTAGCTTTGGGCTCAGCAGATATAAAATTTGCATCTTTTCCACTAATACCTAAAGCTTTCCCACCATGAAGATTTAAAAGTGTAGTGATTTCTTTGTTTATATTTCCACTTAAAACCATCTCAACGACTTCCATTACTTCTTCAGTTGTAACACGCATACCATCTACAAATTCAGTTCCAATGTTAAGCTTGTCTAACATTGAACTAATTTTATTGCCACCACCATGCACTACAACAGGGCGAATACCTACAAGATAAAGAAGTATGATATCTTGAGCAAATTTTTCTTTTAGTTCTGGATTTATTTGTGCAGAACCACCATACTTAATGACAAAAATTTCATTTCTATATTTTTTAATATATGGCAAAGCATCAAGAAGAGTCTTTGCTGTTTCTATTTTAGTTATCATCTGCTTCCTTACTAAATTTTATTATGTCTTCATTAGAGTGTAATTTTTCATTTTTTGTTTTATT
>Ga0256826_1002019_pt1 | contig 12538 bp, 14 predicted proteins | sample CV79metaG_FD_185975 | JGI IMG/M metagenome (GOLD analysis project Ga0256826, IMG submission 185975) | Hydrothermal vent microbial communities from East Pacific Rise, Pacific Ocean - CV79 | ecosystem: Environmental > Aquatic > Marine > Hydrothermal vents | place: Pacific Ocean: East Pacific Rise... | reverse complement strand
GTGATCAAAGTTATCTAAAGAAAAATGATCACCTGAATTAAATTTTGCTGGATATCTAAATTCTATATAATAATTATCTCCAGTTAAAGAATAATTATCAAGCCAGGTATCTCTAGTTTTACTACTTTCTTGTTTACAAACTAAACCACCTGCACCATCTGCATCACTACAAATTGGTATATTTTCATCTCTTAATGTAGCTCTTAAGGTATAATATGTTTTATTTGAATCAAATGATATTTGATACAAAAAATTATTTGACTTAAATAACTCAATACCTAGGTTTTCAGCTATTAAATTTTCATCTCCAAGCAAAAGAATTGATGAATCATAATAATTTCCATGTTCACCTCTATACCTTTCTTGGGCTAATGATATTTTATGTATCATATCTTTAGCTTCTTGATATTTTGCTTTTAAAAGATATCCATCATAAAATGGTTTACCTATACTTAAAATAGCTCCAACAATAGCTAGAGTTATTAAAAGTTCAATTAAAGTAAAAGCTTTCTTTTTAATATCTATTTTCTACTCACAAGCAGGAGCATCATTAGTTGTTCCATTTACATAATTTTCAATAAAAGAAGACTCTCCACTTCTTTTTGGAAATACCATATATATAGCTTCTTTCAAATCTGTGGCATCAGCTGTTGTTCCGGTCCAAGATGTAACCATAAGTCCATTATCTGTACTTCCAGCATTTGTAGGAGTACAAACTTCTACTTTGTAGTTTGCAAATTTTGCACCATCTGGAAGTGTTACATATAATTTAGCTTGTAATTTATCTGCTTTATCTGTACCAGTTTGAGTATTAAGAGGTAAGTATGCATTATTTGTTGTATGATACAAAACTTCAGCATCAAGTATTTGTCTCATCAAAGTTACACCTTCAACAGTTTCACTTTTTTTAATATATTTTCCATATTGAGGTACGGCAACCCCTGCAAGTACAGCGATGATGGCAACAACGATCATCATCTCTATAAGTGTAAAACCTTTTTTCATATTTTTTTTCATAAAAATCCTTCTTATTATTTTATCTTATTATTATAACATATTAAATATAAATCTTAAAAATTATTTAAAATGTATCTCCCATTTGAAATATTGGCAAAAATATTGCCATCATAAGTGCAGAAATAAATATACCCATAACAACTGTCATAACAGGATTTATAAGTTCAATTATAGTCTTTAATTCATTATCAATTTGATCATCATAATAATCAGCAGAATTTATAAGTAACTCACCTAATTGACCACTTTCTTCACCAGAACTAATCATCTGTATAATAATATCAGGGAACATTTTTGTTTCTTTAAATGCTTCAGTTATGGGGTAACCTTTTTCGATTAATTGAGCTGCATAATTAATTTGATTTTCTATAATTTTATTTGAAGCAGATGATTTAGATAATTTTATAGCTTTTAGTATATTTACATCAGCTAAAGTTAATACACCAAAAGTTCTTATAAACTTTGAAATTGATGATTTTTTATTTAATGCACCAAAAAAGAATATTTTAATCTTTAGATTATCAAAAAATTCAATTCCACTTTTTGTTGTTTTATAAATTTTAATAAATATATATAAACCAATAGCAAAAATAAACATAAAAAATATATACTCTCTTACAAAATCTGAAAGATTGACAACTATTTGAGTTAGTTGAGGTAAGTCATGTTTTGAATTTGCAAACATTTTTTCAAACATAGGTATTACTTTTACTAGCATTAATCCCATAATAAAAAACATAGCTAATCCCATAAATTTAGGATATGAAAGTGCCGATTTAATCTTATTTTTTGCTTGTGATTCTTTATTTAAATAGGTACTTAACTGTGCTAATGTTTCTTTTAATTTTCCACTTTGCATACCTGCATTTACCATATTTACATAAATTGTATCAAATGCTTCTGGGTATTTTTCTAAAGATTGAGCAAACTCATGACCTTGTTCTACTTCTTCCCTAACTTCCCTTAATATTTTTGCAAATCTAGTATCTAAAATATCTTTTTCAAGATTTATAAGTATTTTTACTAATGGGATATGTGCATTTACCATTGAAGAAAATTGTGTGGTAAAATTTACAATGGTATCAAGTTTTATTTTTTGTGCCATTATTTATTCACCAATTACCCTTATAACTTCCTCAATAGTAGTAACCCCCTCAACTACTAAATCCCAAGCATTTTCTACTAATGTTCTCATTTGTGCTTCTTTTGCAAGATTTCTAATTTTCGATTCATCAATATTTTTCTTTAATATCTCTTGCACTATCTCTTCATTAAACTCAAAAAATTCAAATATTGCTTGTCGTCCAAGATAGCCACTACCTCGACAATATGAACAACCTTTCCCAAATACAAAATCAGGCATTATTTCTAATTCAAAGTTTAAAGACTCTATTCTTGAAGTTGTGATACCTTTTCTATTTAAATCTTTTTTTAATGCATCTAAATCATATGTTGAAGCACAATGTGGACAAACTTTTCTTACTAATCTTTGAGCAACAACTAAAGAAACTGAAGATGCAACTAAAAAAGGATCAATTCCCATAGTTACCAGTCTTACTATTACTCCAATTGCATCATTTGTATGTAGTGTTGAAAATACCATATGACCGGTAAGAGAAGCTCTAATTGCCATTTGAGCTGTACCTAAATCTCGTATTTCACCTACCATTATTACATCTGGATCTTGTCGTAAAATTGTTCTTAATCCTGCTGCAAATGTAAGACCAATAGTTTCATTTGTTTGCATTTGATTTATTCCATCAAGTCTATATTCAACTGGATTTTCTAAAGTTACAACATTTAATCTTGCTTTATCGACATTTGAAAGAGCTGAATAAAGTGTAGTTGTTTTACCACTTCCTGTTGGTCCAGTAATTAAAATAAGTCCATATGATGCATGAATTTTTGATTTGAAAGTATTTAATTGATCTTGTGTTAAATCTAAATCTTCAAGGTCAGGTTTTAACGCTTCTTGCTCAAGAAGTCTTAAAACTATTTTTTCACCATAAACAGTAGGAAAAGTTGAAATTCTCAAATCCAATCCTCTTCCATTTTTATTTTGTACTGAAAATCTACCATCTTGAGGAAGTCTTTTCTCTGCAACATTCATATCTGAAATAATTTTTATTCTTGAAACTACTTCTCTATGAATACTAATTGGCAAAGTAATATCTGTATTAAGAACACCATCAATTCTATATCTAACAATCATATTTTCTTCACTAGGTTCAATATGAATATCAGATACTCCTTGCTCATGAGCATTTAATATTATATAATTTACTAAAGGAATTATTGGTACATTGTTTGTATTATTGTACTCAATATCTTCTATTTCACTTGGACTTAAAATCTTTACATCACTATTTGTTTCAAGTGAAAATTGTAGTTTTACATCTCCATCTTTTATATACTTAATAATTGTTTTTTTAATTAACTCTTTTTTTGCTAAAGCAAAGTTGATTTTTAGACTTTTAGGAATAATAGATTTTAGATAATCTTTTAACTCATAATCAAAAGGATCTGGAATAATTATAAAGTATTCTTCATTTCCCTCTCTTGTAGTCATAAATACGATTAAAATACCAAGCTTTTTTTGGATACTTAAGTCTAAAATATTATCATCTAATTTTGAAATCAAACTATCTATATCATTGTAAAATCTCATATTAAATTCACTTGATAAAAGCTTATATAATTTCTCTATATTTACTAAATATGAACTGATTAAACTATCTAATGTTAGTTTTGAATCTAGTGTTAGTTTTCTTAAATCTTCATCACTAATTAAATTGTATTTATCAATAAGAGTTTTAATAGGGTTTTTAATACTTAAAAAAGTTGACTGATTATTTTTAGTAGATTTTGGATTCTTTAAAAAAAAATCAGTATTTCCACCATTATCAAATGTAGTTTCAGTATCTAAATCAAAATCAACAGCTTCAATTATTGTTTCATCTTCAATATCATCTATTCTTGGTATTTGAGTTTGATCTTGATTTTGATTCATTTTTATATCACTAATACTTTTACTGTATCATCTATTTTATAATCAAGAACATCTTCTTCTTGGATAAGTAAAGCATTATCACCTATCATATTTGTAAGAATTGCACTTGTACCATTCTTTTTACCTTTAAAATCAACTTCATAGTTTCCATTTACTAAGTTAATATTACAAGCAGTAAATACTGTTTTATTTGTTTTTTTAGGGAAATTATCTTTTATAGTTGCATTTATTATTTTTAAACTTTCATTTCCACCTTGAAGCTTAAATAATAATGGTAAAACATAAAGTAAAAATGTAACAGTAGAACTATATGCAAATCCAGGAAGCCCGACTATAAATTTATTTTCTTTTTGAGCTATTATTATATGTTGTCCAGGCTTTATATTTACACCTTGAAATAATACTGTTGCACCAATTTCATCTTTTATAATATCTTTTACAAAATCATAATCACCAACACTAACTCCACCAGTAGTTACAACAATATCAGAACTTAAAAGAGACGATTTAATAAGATTTAAAATAGACTCTTTATCATCTTTTACAACACCTTTTTGTTCCACATTTGCACCGTATTTTTTTGCTATTGCTTCTAAAGTAATATGATTTGAACTTCTAATTTGTGCTTTATTTGTTTGAGTTTCTCCTAAATCTAGTATCTCAGAACCTGTACTTGCAATTGCAATTGTAGGTTTTAAAAATACATCAACTTGAACAATATTAAGACTAGCCATTACACCTATTTCACTAAAAGATATTTTTGTTCCAGCTTTTATTAAAACCTCATCTTTTTCGTAATTTTCGCCAACTTTTCTAGTGGCAAATCCAAATGGTACTGTTTCATTAATAATAATTTTTTCATCTTTTACTGTAACATTTTCAATAGGAATTAAAGTATCACTACCTTTTGGCATAAGAGAACCTGTAAATGTTTTAATACATTTTGAAGATACTACTTCACTTTGTATCTCTGTACCTGCTGGATTATAATCACTTATTTCCAAAATACCCAATTGTAAATCTTGATGCTTTATAGCATAACCATCCATTCCTGAAGTTGGATACTTTGGACTATTATGATCTGCAATTATATCTTTTGCCAAGATATATCCTAAACTATCACTTATAAATATTTTATGTGTGTTTTTATTTTTAATATCAAGTGAATTTAAGATATCCATTGATTGTTTATATGTCATAAATTTCGGTCTATAACAAGCTTCTTTACTCATATTTTATCTCTTTTATATTTTAATTATTAAACTTAATAGCTTAAAATTATTATATCATAGATAAAGTTATTGTTTTATTTCATCCACTCATACCATTTAGAGATTACATTAACTGATGGTTTTCCTCTAATATTTAAATCTTTATCAATAGAATCCCAATAAAAATAACTAAATGCAAATGTACCTTGGATATATCCTCTTTTTGAAATTGCTTTTAGTGATGCTTCATAAAAATCAGCTTGTTCTTGTAGATCTATATCCCATGATGGATTATTTTTATGAAAAGGGTTAATTGCCTCATCATCCATATTTGCTTGTATGATTCCACCATCATAACTTTTTGCAGATAATTGCTCAATAATAATTGGTTTACTTACATTATTTTCATAATAACTTTTTACAAATTCATCAAGTTTTGATGATAATATTTCTCCAACTTGAGTAATATTATCATCTTTAGAATTTGCTAAATGCCAAGGATAATATGACCATATTTTTGTTGCAATATAATCAGCTTGTCTATGTACATCTAATATAGGTTTCGTAGTATCATACATTATTGCAGGAACTGCTATTTTACCACTATAAATTGCTCTTACATCATTTAGTAAATTTAAAGATAATGTATTCATTTTATCAAATTCACTTTGACTTATACCATCAATACTAGGCCACATTTTAAACTCTAACATCTCTACATTATTTTCTTGTGCTAATGTTGCATATTCCAACATAATAGGACGCCACTGTTCTTCATATTTATTCCACCATTCTTGAGTATGACTTTCTGTAGAATTATCCTCTTTAAAAGACCAAGGAGAAGGATTTAAGAAAAATTTCAATCCTTTTGCATGTGTACTTTTAATAATACTTATTAACTTTTCATCACTTGTACCATTTATCGCATCTTTTACTATTATTGGGCTTGGATATAGTTGTGTTATTTGAGGTATTGGTGTATATTGTATCCATTGAGAGTTTGTTTCATCTTTTATATTTGATAATGTTGTATCCATACTAGAAAGCCAATCATCTTTCCACCAATCATTTAGCATCATACCCGCTATAAAATCTGATTTATTTATATCATTAGGTTTTGTACTTTCATATCCTCTTACATTTAAATCAAAATTTGCATAAGTACCATCATACCATCTCCACTTAGTCACTTCATCATTTTGACTTGTATTTTCTTTAAAAGTAAGAGTTCTCCATCCAATTTCTGTATCTTCAAAATATTCATCAGCAGCACCACATTCACAGTTTCTACAATACTTATAATTATTTGACTCTATCATCTCTTGTGTAATTTTTATTTGCCAATTTTTATCATAAGAAAGATCCATCTTAAGAGGAGATTTTAAATCATCAAAATCGATACATATAAATTCATCAATAGGAGTAATACTTGGGATTAAAACATTTAATGTCATAGAAGTTGTTATATTTTCATCAACTATATCTGTTGGAGTATCTAATGTATCTTTTGAGCTAGCAGAAGGTTCCATACCTCCTCCACAACCAATAAAACCAATTATCAATAATCCAACTACTAAGTAAATACTCTTTTTCATTTATAACTTCTTTATTTTCTCTATCTCATCTCTTAGCCGTATAGCTTCTTCAAAATTCATATCTTTTGCTGCTTTTTTCATCTGTTTGTTTAGCTCCAAAATCATTTTTTGTCGCTCTGATGCTGGCATCTTATTTAATCTATCATTTTTTAAATATATATCTCCATGCTCTTCAACTTTTAAATCTTCATCAAGTCTTCTTATGGTTGTAGTTGGTGTAATACCATGCTTTTTATTATGTTCTTCTTGTATTTTTCTTCTTTCATTTGTAGTATCAATTGCAAACTTCATAGAATCAGTTATCCTTTTTGCAAAAAGAAGTACTTTTCCATTTTCATTTCTTGCAGCTCTACCCATAGTTTGTACTAGTGAAGTTTTAGATCTTAAGAATCCTTCTTTATCTGCATCTAAAATAGCAACCAATGAAGCTTCTGGTATATCTAAACCTTCTCTTAATAAATTTATCCCAATTAGTACATCAAATTTTCCAAGTCTTAGTTGTCTTATTATTTGATTTCTTTCAATTGCATCTATTTCACTATGCATATACTTAACTTTCATGCCCAAATCACTATAATAACTAGCAAGCTCTTCTGCCATCTTTTTTGTAAGAACTGTTACTAAAACTCTTTCATTTTTTGCTGTTACTTTTTTGATCTCATCATGTAATCTTTCAACTTGAAATTCACTATCAAGTATCTCGATAACTGGATCTAAAAGTCCTGTTGGTCTTATAATTTGTCTTGCAATTGTACTTGACATCTCGAGTTCTAAATCTGCTGGTGTTGCTGATACAAAAAGAAAGTTTGCTTTTTTATTTATATACTCATCAAACATCAAAGGACGATTGTCTAAAGCAGATGGAAGTCTAAATCCATAATCAACCAAGACAGTTTTTCTACTTCTATCTGCTGCATACATACCTCTAAATTGAGATAAAGATACGTGAGACTCATCAACTATAAGTAAATAAGGTCTATCCATAGCTTCAAAATAATCAATCAATGAATATGGTGTATCCCCAGCTTTTTTATCTGTAAGTAATCGTGCATAATTTTCGATTCCCTTACACATACCTGTACTTTCTAACATCTCTAAGTCAAACTCAACTCTTTGTTTTAGACGCTGATATTCTACAAGCTTATTTTGCTCATGAAGTTCTGCTAGTCTATCATCAAGCTCATCTTCAATAGATTTTATAGCAATTGCCAATCTATCTTGAGATACAACAAAAGGGTTTACACTATAAATAATTGCATCTTGTAAAGTTTCTGTTTTGTTGTTTGTAAGGTACTCATGTTTTGTTAAAGATTCAACCTCATCTCCAAAAAATTCAATTCTAATAAACTCTTCTTCAAAATAAGCAGGAAATATATCTATTACATCTCCATTTACTCTAAAATCAGCTCTATCAAAAAACTTATCATTTCTTTTGTATCCCATGTCTACTAGTTTATGTAGTAACTCTCTTTGAGAATACTCTTGTCCTACTTCTAGTTTTTGTACATTTTTCTTATACTCTACAGGAGAACCCAAACCATAGTTTGCACTTACAGAAGCAACACAAATAATATCTTCAAATGTAAGAAGTGAAGCTGTTGTACTAAGTCGTAATCTTTCTAATTCACTATTAATAGATGAATCTTTTTCTATAAATAAATCTTGTCTAGGAATATATGCTTCAGGTTGGTAATAATCATAATAAGATATAAAATATTCCACATGATTATCAGGAAAAAATCCTCTAAATTCACTATATATTTGAGCTGCTAAGGTTTTATTATGTGTCATAATAAGAGTTGGCATTTGAGTAGCTTCAATTACTTTAGCCATAGTATATGTTTTACCACTTCCTGTAACACCTAGCAAAGTATTGTATTTGTTACCTGCAACGATACTTGCTGTTAGTTGTTCTATTGCTTCTGGCTGATCTCCTGCTGGAGAATAATCTGAATTTATTTTAAATGGTGTCATTCTTTATTTTAGCATATTCTAGTAGTGTATTTTGTTAAAGTTACTGTTTAGTTGTGTAGTTTATAGGTTTTATTAGTAGAGTTGATGATTAGGTAGTTTTGGAGATATTTGGTTTATTTTGATGATATTTTGATGTGTGGCTGCTTATATGCTGCCAGAAAGTTAAACTCTATCAGTCCAGTATAATGGCTTTTTTCTTTGAGAAGCAATAGATAAAATTACAATAGTGTCATCTTCAATTAAATAATAAATATTATAAGGAAATTTATCTACTACATATTTTCTAGTAGTTTGATCAATTTTATAAAATGCATTTGGAAATTCTAAAATTGTATCTATAGAATTTTTAATACTATCATCAAACTTTTTACCTAAGCCTTTTTGTTGAGTTTCATAATATTTAATTGAATCATGAAATTCTAATTTAGCAAGTGTTAAATATCTAATATTCATAATTAAAGAATTCATCAGATGATATAGTTTCTAAGTTACCTCTTTTATATGCTTCTGCTCTTTTTAAAGATTCATCTTCCCATACTTTATCAATATTATCATCTTGAATTATATTCTCAAATTCTTCAATAGGTAGTATTACTGATATTTTATTACCATTTTCATCTGTGATATATTGTGGATGTAAGTTCATTGGCATAGTCATGGTATAACTCCTATATGTATTTTATATAATTATATTATAACTAAACTTTTATAAAATGATTTATATTCATATTATTACAATTCATCTTCATGCGTAATTGCATCAATATCCATAATTACTAACATTTCACTATCTTCAAGCCTTGCAAAACCTTTTAAATACCGTGATGGTATTGCAGAACCCATATCTGAAACAGGATAAAGTAAAGTATTATCAATTTTTTTAATATCTTCTATTTTATCTACAACTAATCCTATAAGCCTATCATCATTAGTTGTAATAGCTATTACAATTGTTTCTTCATTATATACTGCTTCTGTATTAGTAAATTTAATTCTAATATCTAAAATTGGTACAACCTGACCTCTTAAATTGATTATGGAGTGGTAACTTAAATCAGGATACTTTGTTAAATTTTATTAGTATTATCAAATTGATATTTACTATGACTATAATTTTCCACAAGTGTAGTAAAGCAATTTGATAATTCCTCTATAATTTTAGGATTAGGTTCAATATAAATTTTATTACCTTTTTTTGTCATTATTATAATATTAGCATCTTTTAACTCTTTTAGATGTCTTGATATAGTAGGAAGAGAAAAATCAAAATGTTCAGCAATAGTAGCTACACAAGTAGCTTGAGCTATAATATCATCCTTTGGCTTGTTATCATCTATACTACACGCATAACCACCTGTAAATACATTTTTAAATATTAAAAATCTTGTTTCATTTCCAAGTGCTTTAAATATCTTTATTTTTTGTTCCATATCTAACATCATAACTCCAATTTATATATTTTATATTATACCATTTAATAAAGTATTTTACAAATTAGCTAAATACACTTGACAAATTACAAAAAAGAGTATACAATTCTCTTATCTATTTAGCAAAATAGCTAATTATGAATTAAAGAAAAGGTTTTATATGATTTTTACACACCAAACAAAATTAACATCAATGGAGATTGAACAAAGAATAGAAAAAGATGCTGATAATATAAATTTATCTTTGAAACATCATTTTCCGTTCTCTCAAAATTTATCAAAAAATGGATTTAAGATAAATGGATATGCTAGTGTATTTGAATTGTGTAGAGGAAGTGTTGCTCAAAATCTTTTAAATACTCAACCAGAGTTAAATATACTTATGCCTTGTAGAATAAGTGTTTATGAGAAAGATGGAATTTGTTTTGTATCAACACCTGATTTAACTATTCAATTAGATATATTAGGTTGTGAGGATACATTAAAAAAAGATATACTAGATTTATATGAAGATATAAAATCTATGATTGAAAAATGGTAAGGAAAATAAAATGAAAAATTTAATTAAAAAAACAGCACTAATAGTTGCAACTTCATCAATGATGTTTGCACTAGAAGTTCCAACAAATCACATAGCTAGTACAAATTGGTTAAATCAAAATATCAATGATAAAGATTTAGTTATTATTGATACTAGAAAAGCAGATGCTTATAAAAAAGGTCATATTAGAGGTGCAATAAATTATCCAAAAAAGAGCTGGTTTCAAGGAAAACTTGGTAATATTCCAAAATTACCAAATACAATAAATCAAGTTCAAGATATGCTTCAAAATGCAGGAGTTACAGAAGATAGTGTAATAGTATTTTATAGTGCTGGAACAAAAAACAAAGATTTTGCAGATGCAGCAAGTGGTATATGGAATACTTGGTTGTATGGTATTCAAAATACAGCACTTTTAAATGGTGGATTTGCAAAGTGGGTATATGAAAAAAAAGAAATTACTACAAAACTTCCAACTATTGTAAAAAGTGATATAGAACTTGAAAGTTTTGATAAAAGTATCACAGCATCTTTAAATGATATTACAGAAGCAATTTATGATGAAGATATTCAAATTACAGATGCAAGAGTGAGTAAGTTTTATACTGGTGTTGATACAAGAAAAGATTTAGCACGACATGGAAGAATACCAACAGCAAAATTAACACCTATGATAAGATATACAAAAGATACTGGTAAATACTTTGAATTAGTTTCTACTAAAGTTGCAAAAGAAACCTTAAATAATGGTGGGTATGGAATAGAACTAGATAAGCCTTTAAATATATATTGTAATACAGGACACAAAGCTAGAGGTCTTTGGTTTGTATCTAAATTTTTAGTAGGTATGAAAGATGTAAAAGTTTATGATGGCGGTATTGTAGAATATTCAAGAACAAATATGGCTATGGAAGATGGAGAGTCAATGGATTAGTGGTATAAATAATAAAAATCAAGTATAGTGAATTTGAAAGTGCAGTTAAGTTATTTGGACTTATAGGACTTGAAAGTAAAGATGATATTAAAAAGAAATATTTAAAAATATCAAAACAATATCATCTTGATATGCCTAATGGTGATACTGAAAAGTTCCAAGATATCAATAAATCATACAAGATTTTAATATCATATATTGATAATTTTAAATTTAAATTTAGTAAAGAAGAGTTTTAAGATCAACATCCATTTTCAAGAACAGAAAATGTTCAATGGTCATTATGGTAAAAAGGAAAATTAAAAATGAGTACATTAATAATATTTAATCGTCAGCCTTATGATGGCAATGATATAGCTTGGAATGCTTTAAGATTAGCAAAAACTTTAAAAGATAAAGGTGAAGATGTAAAAATCTTTTTAATGAATGATAGTGTTGATTTGGCAAGGGATACAACTGAAAAACCAGAGTTTTATGAATTTGATTTAGTTAAAATATTAAAAGAATTATATAATAATGGTATAGAATTAAAAGTATGTGGCACTTGTCAGGCAAGATGTGGATTAAATAAAAATCAACCATATTTCAATGATAAAATAAAAGGAACTATGGATGATTTAGCAAGTTGGACAATTGAATGTAATAAGGTATTAACTTTTTAACGAGATCGTAAAAGAGACTGTAAAACTAACTGTGTAAACCTAAAAAATTGATTATTTGATATACTGGAGTGGTAACATAAATTAGGACACAGAAATTAAACAATTCTGAGTTAAAATAAACTAATAAAGGTTACAAATGAGAAAAAGCAAATATAGCAAAGAGT
>Ga0256826_1002018_pt1 | contig 12539 bp, 9 predicted proteins | sample CV79metaG_FD_185975 | JGI IMG/M metagenome (GOLD analysis project Ga0256826, IMG submission 185975) | Hydrothermal vent microbial communities from East Pacific Rise, Pacific Ocean - CV79 | ecosystem: Environmental > Aquatic > Marine > Hydrothermal vents | place: Pacific Ocean: East Pacific Rise... | reverse complement strand
ACATGATTGTACGAAGTTACCAAGAGACTTATGGTTTAAACACGGTCATTACTAACTGTTCCAATAACTATGGTCCAAAACAGCATGATGAAAAACTTATTCCAACTATCATACGAAAAGCATTAGCCAAAGAGTCTATTCCTATCTATGGTGATGGTAAAAATATTAGAGATTGGCTCTATGTACTTGACCACTGTAAAGGAATTGACTTGGTCTATCATACAGGGGAAAAAGCAAATGTCTATAATATTGGTGGAAGAAATGAAAGAACAAATTTACAAATAGTAAATACTATTTGTTCTATTTTAGATGAGAAAGTACCAACAGATAAAAGCTATAAAGAGTTAATTACTTTTGTAGAAGATAGAGCAGGTCATGACAGACGATATGCTATTGATGCTACCAAGCTTGAAGATGAACTTGGCTGGAAGGCTGATGAAGATTTCGAGAGTGGGATTTTTAAGAGTGTGGAGTGGTATTTGAGGAAATATAATGAAAAATAAAATAAATAAAGAAATACATTTATTTATAATATGGGAAAAAGCAAGAGAACATGAAATAGAAATTATTGAAGATATTCAAAAAAAATTTAAAATTATTCAAACTTTTTCTATTACATGGTCTCCATATAATATAAGCAGAAACTTTACAAGGTTTTATGGTCAGAAATTACCAAAAAATTCCCATAAAGAATTACACTGTGGAAAGGGAGAATTTAAATTAATTATAATTGAAGATAATAATCCTCTTTATGATTATAGGGAAACATCCAGTGGAAATCGTTTTGTAAATATTAATATGTTTGATTTAAAAATGAAATATAGACAATTAACTGGTGGTGGACATAAAATTCATGGTACAGATAATATTATAGAAACTAGACATGATATTGTTCTTCTAACAGGGTTTTCTATAGAAGATTTCTTATCTAAATATAGTGAATATAAAAATAATATTGAATTAAAACAAGACTTAATTGGGACGAATGGTTGGAAATCATTTGATGAATTATTCTATACTTTAAATGAATGTTCTGAATATATAATTTTAAGAAATTATCAAAATATAAATCTAAACTACATATCTGTAAATAAAGGAGATATTGATCTCTTGGTTAAGAATCGAATTCAAGTATGTCATATTTTAGGAGATATAGAAGGAGTCAATAATAAAAACAATCATTTAAAAATTGATGTCAACAAAAATATAATTCTTTTTGAAGTTTATGAAACAGGAGAAAATTTATTTCATGAAAAATTTGAAAATGACTTATTTAAATACAAAGAAAAAACTAATTTTCTATATCATCCTAATAAAGAAATGGATTTATTTGCACTTATCTATCACGCATTATTATTAAATATTGAACTATCAGAAAAACATAAAAAAAGAATTAATAATGAAATTAATAAATTTTCAAACTTTTCTAAATTAAAAATTGATGAATCAAGTTTAATAAAAGAATTAAATAATTTTTTTATTAAACATAATTATTATTACATAGCTCCTGATAATATCAATATTTATTTTAATGATAAAAGAGACGTAAATGGTAGATTACAAATAAATAAAAAACGAAGATGGAATATCCTCAAACATAAAATATCTCGAATAATTGAAATAAGTGTATCAAAAAAAACCTATAAATTGGTAGTTCTCAGACCTATTCCTAATATCTTTTCTATGGAAGTTAATATTAAATATTTGCCAAATTTAATAATAATGTTAGGGAATAAGAGTAAATATTAATGATAAATAATGCATTATACAATATACTTATAGGATATATAAAAATATTTATTTTCACCATAGCCTCATTCTATATAACAAAAATTCTTTTAAAATATTTAGGAACAGATCTATATGGGGTTACTATTTTATTTTCATCTTTTAATCAGTATATAGGTTTAATTGTTATTGTGATTACTGCTTCAGTATCAAGATTTGTATCTTTTGAATATTTTAAAGATGAGTTTAATGAAGCAAATGAATATTATTCAACAGCTTTTTACTCTTTAGTTATAGGTTCTATAGTTATTTTTATATTATTATTTTTATTGAGCTTTTATTTAAATAATATTTTTAATTTACCATTAGAATATCTTCAAGATATTCAATTTTTTTTTCTATTATCTATTTTTTCTTTTTTATTAATGTCTATTTATTCAATATTTAATGTGGGAATGACAATCAAACATACTTTTTATATAAATGATATAATAAATATTTTTTCGAAGAGTATTCAACTTCTAACTCTTATATTTTTAATATATATTTTTCATTCCATATCTCTTTTTGGATATGCTTTAAGTATTATTTTATTTAGTATTTGTAGTCTTTTTTTAGCTTATATGATTTCAAAACGTATTATTGAGTTAGATATTAAAGTGTCATATTTTAATATACTAAAGTTAAAAGATATGTCAAAAATGGGCTTTGCATCTTTATTTAATAATCTTGGTATGTTATTGTACACAAGCAGTGATATTATCATTATTAATATATTATTAGGCTCTTCTTATGTAGGAAATTATGGTATTGCATTACAAATGTCATTTTTAATTCCAATGGTTGGTTCTAGTTTTTCTCGCATCTTTACACCATATATTGTTGAGCTAATATCAAAAGATAGAAGAATAAAATTAATTGATAATATCAAAAGTTATTCACATATATTTTCTATTTTTATTGGCTTAATATTCTCTATTCTTGTTGTATTTTCTTCTACTATATTGTATTTTTGGCTTGGTAAGGAATTTGAACATCTATATTTATTAATTATATTATTATCTATCTATCAGCTACTGCATCAATCTACAGTTTTATCGTTTACTTATATCACGATGATGAATAAATTAAAACTACCATCTATTGTAACCTTTGTAGCAGGTATCATTAATGTGATACTATCTATAGTCTTAATTAAGTATACAATTCTTGGAATCTATGGAGCTGTTATTGCTACAATTATCACTGTTTTTTTTAAGACTGTAATTTTCAATGTTGTGTATGCAGCATATCTTCTTAAAATTAATCCTTTAATACTATGGACTCCTATAATAAAGGGGTTATCTTTACCTCTTTTATATAGTTGTATTACTTACTTATATATCTCGTCTCTATTAATATCCTCAATATGGATGCTTTTAGGCGTTATATTTATTTTTAGTGTAATATATTTGTTTCTTGCATATTTTATTGTATTTTCAAAAAAAGATAGAATCAAATTTATTTTATTATTTAAATTAAAAAAAATATCAAGGTTATTATAAAATGAAAGACTTTTTTTTCACTACAAAAAATATAATTTTTTCTAAAATATATATTAAATATTTATCTATAATCAAAATAAAAAATTATTTGACTATATTTTATATACTAAAAAAAATGTCATTAACAAAAATTCAAGCATTATATTATAAAAGATGGCGTAATGGATATTGTTATTTTACTGCATATAAAAATAACCAAAAAGTTTTTATAAAAGTTGATACAAAATTTAAAATGCTATCAAATGAAATTAGATTTTATGACTTACTATATGATAAGTTGTCAGAATATATGGTAAAAAAAGTTGATTTTTTTGAAAATAAAAAAATTCAAATTTTAATTTTAGAATATAGTGAATCTAAAGAACTAACAGAAAATGATTTAATCCAATCTTCTAAATATATAAAAGATATTTTTTTCATATTAACAACTATTTACAAAGAAGGTATTATTCATAGAGATATTAAATTAGATAATTTTTTAATTATAAATAAGAGTTTAACAATTATAGATTTTACTTTTGCAAACTCTTTTAATAAAAATTTAAATTTTAAAGAACTTGATATTAATTTAAAAGATAATATTCGTTTATTAAAAGATTTAGGAGAAAAGTTAAATCCAAGAGAGTTTGTTTGGAATGATTTTTATGCTGTAGGAAAAATATTAGAAAACTTAATAGATAAACACTCTAATAGCACTTCCAAAGTTAACCAACATCTTATTTCTTATAAAGAAAAATTTTATCATTTCTCAAAAAATAAAAATTATAAACTCTTAAAAGGAGATACCAACCTATGAAAAAAGTTACAATAATGATACCAACATATAATCAATCAGAGTATATAGAACAAGCAATTAATAGTGCATTGGGACAAAGTTATAAAAATTTAGAAGTTATAATATCTGATGATTCAACAGATAATCAAACTGAAAAAGTTATTAAAGAAAAATACCTTAGTGATTCTCGAATTAAATACTTTCATAATATTCCTTCTTTGGGTCGTGTAGGAAACTATCATAAAGTACTTTATGATAGAGCAACTGGTGATTATGTATTAAACCTTGATGGAGATGATTGGTTAATAGATATGAACTATATCTCACAAGCTGTAAAAATTCTGGATGAAAATTTGGATGTAAATTGTGTTATAGCTAATCAAAAAATATATATTGAAGATAAAAATATTTATATAGAAGTAAAAAATAATACGTCAAAAATAGCAATATTTGATGGACATAATTATCTTTGTAAAATAATGCAATCAGAAAAAATAACATTTAGCCATTTAACAACACTCTATAGAAAAAAATTAGCAAAAAATATGGATTTTTACACAAAAAACATGACTTTTACAGATGCTCAATCATTATTCAAATTAATTATAAACTCAAAAGTAGCTTTTATTAATAAAAATATTGGTGTATGGAGAAGACATTTTAAGAATGAAACATTTGGAGTATCTAATATTAAGAGTTTTGATCAATTATTTGAACATTTTATAGATTTAAAAGAACATACTTCTATTAAGAATATTGCCAAATTAGATAAGTGTAATTGGTTTTTTAAAATGAAACTCCATTATTTGAAATTATATTTATATGAAATACAAAATCTATATGGATATATTGAGTTATTAAAAAAACTTAAATATCTTTATATTTATGATAAAAAACTATTTATAAGTATATTGAAGTGGCTTATATCAACAAAATTGCCTAAAATAAAAAAAGATAAAGGTATTAGTGATGTATAAATATTTTAAATATTTCATACTTCAATTATATGGATTTATAATTTTCAAAAAAAAAGTTCCTATATTAGGCTTTTTTAAAGTTGAAAATTCAAAAAATATTGAACTTGGTAATAATGTTGGTATTAATCATGGAGTTTATCTCCTTGGTCATAATAAAATTAAAATTGGTGACAATGTAGTTTTGTCTGCTAATTGTATGCTATTAGACTCAGGACTAGATGTTACAAATTTTAGTGATAAATTTCCTGTTCCTCATATTAAAGCAACAATTGAAATTAAAGAGTATTCATGGATTGGAGCAGGTGCAATTATTTTACCTGGAGTTACTATAGGTAAAAGAAGTATCGTTGCAGCTGGTGCAGTTGTGACTAAAGATGTTCCAGAATATACAATTGTTGCAGGTAATCCAGCAAAAGTAATTAAAAAACTTAAATAAAGGTTATACAAATGAAAGTATCAGTAATTATAACAGTATACAATTTAGAACACTATATTGAGGAGACATTACAGTCTGTACTAGCTCAAACATATGAAAATCTTGAAATAATTGTTGTAAACGATTGTTCTATAGATAATTCTGAAACTATTATTTTAAAATATAGAAATCAAATTAGATATGTAAAACCTTCTCAAAATAGTGGAGTTCTTTTAGCTACATGTGCTGGATTAGAAGTAGCAACGGGTGATATTGTCACTTTTTTGGATGGTGATGATATATGGCATCCTTCTAAAATTGAGGAAATTATCAATTTGTATCAAGAAAATCCTGAATATGTTTTGGTCTCTCATGACTATGAATATATAGATGAACATGGAAAAATGATTTATCCAGCAGACTCAACACAAGAAACTTTAAAAAACTTATCTAATGAAAATAATTTTTATGAAATCAATGTGGTTATGCAAAAAGCTATACAAATACCAGAAGGAAAGGTATGGTTAGGTAGTGCATTTAGTATAAATCTAAAAAAATTTCAAATTGAAAGTTTTTTAAATTGGGTCAAAACTTTACCTGAACCAACTCTTGTATATCAAGATTGGCCATTAGCAACATTTGTAATGGCAATGAATAATGGTAAATTTGGTTATGTCAATAAAAAGTTATTTAAATATAGGCTTCATGAAAGTAATCATAGTGGTGGAACTAAAATGACTACTAATCGTGCTAAAAATGTAGCAAAAAAAGGATTATTTACTTCTTTAGCTATCCTTGAAATTTTAAAAAAATATTCTTATAACTTTAATGAATTAGACTATAATAAAATTAGTAATCATAGAAATTTCATGGTTCATGAATATCAATTTCTTTTGGCTCTGTATGATAGAAAGATTATGAAATCTTACAATTTATTTAATATTTTAAAAAACAATTATTGGACAAAAAAACAGAAACAGAAAAATTTTATACGATTTATAGTATTTTCATTATTTGGTTCTAAATTTTTTGAATTAAAATATTTATTTTCAAAGTTGAGAAAAAATTAATGTGTGGCATAGTAGGAATCATAGACTATACAAAAAGTAGTTCAAAAGAGCTGTTACAAGAGATGACCGATACTCTACACCATAGAGGACCAGATGATAGAGGGTATGATTTTTTTGAAGAGAAGTCATACCAGTTAGGTTTTGGGCATAGAAGGCTTTCTATTCAAGATTTATCAACTCATGGACATCAACCTATGAGCTATGAAAACTTGAGTATTATCTATAACGGTGAAGTCTATAACTTTAAAGAGATTCGAGAAGAGTTAGAAACATTAGATTACAGCTTTTTTTCTAACTCTGATACAGAAGTTATCTTAAAAGCTTTTCATCAATGGGGATTAAAGTCTGTTGATAGATTTAGAGGAATGTTTTCTTTGTCTATTTATGATAAAGAAAAAGAAAAAATATATATTGTTAGAGATAGAGCAGGAGTAAAACCACTCTATTACTATCAAAAAGATGGGCTATTTTTATACGGAAGTGAACTCAAAGCATTTTACTTACATCCAAAATTTCAAAAAGCTATCAATAAAGATGCATTGTCTCTCTATCTTCAATTTGGTTATATTCAAGCTCCACATACTATTTTTCAAGATACATACAAACTAAAACCTGCTCACTATTTAGAGTATGATTTAAAATTAAACTTATTTGAGATAAAACCATATTGGGATATTATTAATTTTTATAATCAAAAACTTGATATCTCTTATGATGATGCTAAAGATAGTTTAGAACAAATTTTAATTGATTCATTTTCACTCAGAATGGTTTCAGATGTTCCTGTAGGAACATTTTTAAGTGGAGGGGTAGATAGTTCCCTTGTAACTGCAATATTACAAAAAAATAGTGATATACCCATCAATACATTTACCATAGGTTTTGATGATGAGAAATATAATGAAGCTCATTATGCTAAAGAGATTGCTAAACATCTAGGTACTCATCATACTGAACATTATTGCTCAAAACAAGATGCTATGGATATTATTCCACAGTTACCTAAACTTTATGATGAACCTTTTGGAGACAGTTCAGCAATTCCTACTACTTTGGTGTCACAAGTAGCAAAAAAGAAAGTAACCGTTGTACTCTCTGGTGATGGTGGAGATGAACTATTTAATGGGTATACTAGTTATGGCTTATTTGAAAAAAGATATGAAAATATACAAAATATACCATTTAAATCTACCATCAAGAATATATTAAATCATATACCTGACCCAATTATCAAAATGCAACAATATAATGAAAAATATTATTTAAAATATCTAAAATTTAAAAATACATTGGAGCATCAAGACATTGCAAATATGTTTAAGGTTTCCAATTCTGTATTTACAAAGCATGAAGTAGAAAAGATATTAAAAGACAGTTACTTTTTTCAAAAAGATATGGATTATAAAAATCTACATAATCTTGAAAAAATTATGGTTTCTGATTTTAAAGGATATTTAGCAGATGATATTTTAGTAAAAGTGGATAGAGCTTCTATGAGTATATCATTAGAGAGTCGTGAACCATTGCTTGACCATAAAATAATTGAGTTTGCTTCTCAATTACCTATCAAATATAAACAAGATAAAAAGATATTAAAAGATATTTTGTCTGACTATATCCCAAAAGAGTTATTTGAGCGAAAAAAAACAGGATTTGGAATACCTATTAATGATTGGCTACGAAATGAATTAAAGTATTTAATTGATATTTATTTAGATGATAAATTGATAGAAAAAGAAGCTATTTTTGATGTTAAATATATTCAAGATTTAAAGTTTTTATTTTTTAAAAAGAGAAATAATGATAGAAAAATTTGGACTATTTTAATGTTTCAGATGTGGTATAAAGAAAATATGGAGTAACAAATGAGAAAAATATTATATATCTCCCTAACAGGTATGACAGAACCACTAGGTCGTTCACAAGTTTTAGAATATTTAATAGATTTATCTAAAAGTAACAAATTTTACCTTATCTCATTTGAGAGAGAAGAGGATATAAAAAATATAGATGAAATAAAAAAAATGGTAAACAGATATAATATTGAATGGAACTATTTAATCTATTCTAATAAATATGGTGTTTTTTCTACCATTATACAGATATTTCAAGTTCTAAAAATAGCTTCTAAACTTATTAAAAAGCATACTATCGCTGTTGTTCATGCTCGAAGCATGATTCCTGCAACAATAGGAATTATTTTGAGTAAACTTTATAGAGTTAAACTTCTATTTGATATAAGAGGATTTGCTATTGACGAAAAACTGGATAGTGGAAGATTAGAAAAAGAGAGTTTTCTCTATAAAATACTAAAAAGATTGGATAATAGGCTTTATGAAAAATCTGAGCATATTGTTACATTAACATATAAGGCAAAAGAGATTTTAGAAGGGAACTTAAACATAGATAGAGATAAAATTACAGTGATTCCCACTTGTGCTAATGGAGAAGTATTTAAACCTTTAAGTGAAATAGAGAAAATAGAATTTAAACAATCGTTAGGATATGATAAAAGAGATAAAATCATTATTCATACAGGAACAGTAAGTGGATGGTATGATTTTGATAAAGAGTTGAAACTTATTGAAGAATTAATAAAACAAGACTCATCTATTAATTTTTTAATTTTAAATAAAAATGAACACTTTTTTATAGAAAAAAGTTTAGAAAAATATAATATACCTCAAAAAAATACTAAAATCATTTCATCTTCATTTCAAAATGTCTATAAATATCTAAATATTGCTGATGTTTCTATATTTTTCATAAAACCATCTTTTTCAAAACAAGCCTCTGCACCCACAAAATTTGCAGAGAATATAGCCTGTTATCTACCCTCTATTACCAATAGTGGTGTAGGAGATATGGAATTTTATATGAATAGATATGATGTTGGATATATAATAGAATTAGATACCCTAAATAGTTCTATTTCTACTATAGCCAAAGATATTATAAATAAGATACAAAAAGAAATAAATCGTGATGAATACAATCAACTATTTTCTCAATATTTTGATAAAAAAATAGCTGTTGAAAAATATAATAATATCTATAAATTATTAAATGGAAAAAAATCATGAATATCTTAGCCCTAACAAAATACTCCTATCAAGGACCAAGCAGTAGATATAGATTTTATAACTATAGAAAATGTTTTGAAAAAAAAGGAATAGATATGACAATTAAACCTTTTTTTTCTGAGTCATATTTTACATCTACAAATAAAATAGCAAAAATATCAGTGGTACTAAAATCTTATTTTTATAGATTTTTAATATTAATAAATCTTTTAATATTTAAAAAAAAATATAAGTTACTTTTAGTGGAGTATGAGCTTTTTCCCTATTTTCCTGCTATTTTTGAATATCTTTTAAAAAAGAGAGGCATTAAATATATTGTAGATTATGATGATGCTGCTTTTCATAAATATGATATGAATTATAATAGCATTGCAAGACCTATTTTAAAATTTTTTTTAGAAAATAAAATTGCTAAGGTAATAGAATATGCTGATAGTGTTATTATTTGCAATGACTATTTAGAGAAATATGCCAAAAAATACAATCATACCATCTCTAGACTGCCAACAGTAGTATTACTTGATAACTATGAAAAGGAAATGGAAAATTTTATAAAAGAGAATGATATATTTACTATAGGATGGATAGGTTCACGAACAACAAGTGTTTATATTTTAGAAATTTTACCTGCTATTGAAAAGTTCATAAGCAAATATCCTAAGGTAAGATTTAATTTGGTAGGATTTGATAAAAACCTTCTTTCCCAAGGAGAGATTCAAAAGTATAACTTAAATATTATAGAGTGGAAAGAAGAGTATGAAATTAAAAATATTTTAAATTTTGATATTGGTATTATGCCACTACACAATAATCCTTGGAGTAAAGGAAAATGTGGATTTAAACTGATTCAGTATATGTCTTGTAAAAAACCTTTAATTGCTTCTCCTGTTGGGATAAACTGTTCATTAGTTAAAGATACAGAAAATGGTTTTTTGGTAAAAAACTTAAATGAATGGTTTGATGCTTTTGAAAAACTATATACAGATAAACAATTAAGAGAGATGATGTCTGAGAATAATTTTAAAAAGATAGAAGATGAATTTAATCATAAAAAAAACTGTGAACAATATATTCAATTAATTAAATGTATAGGAAACTAATATGTGTGGAATAATAGGTTTCATAGACCAATCAAAACAGACATCTCAAAATCAGCTTGAAAAGATGAGAGATAGCATCGTTTACCGTGGTCCAGATAGTGTAGGTTCTGAGTTTTATGAGACAGCATCTTATACCTTGGGCTTAGGTCATAGAAGGCTCTCTATTTTAGACCTTTCTCCTTTAGGTTCTCAGCCTATGTACTATGAAGAGCTGACCATTATACATAATGGTGAAGTTTATAATTTTGCTGATATAAAAAAAGAGTTAATAGTTAAAGGCTATAGCTTTAGCTCTCATACCGATACAGAAGTTATTCTAAAATCTTTCCATGCATGGGGAACAGAATGTGTCCATAAATTTAGAGGTATGTTTGCTTTTTCTATTTATAATTCAAAGAGAGAAGAACTTTATATTTTTAGAGATAGAGCTGGAATAAAACCTCTCTACTATCATAAAAGTGATGAACTATTTTTATTTGGTAGTGAGCTTAAAACCTTTTATACCCACCCTAAATTTAAAAAAACAATCAATAAAAAAGCTCTTCCTTACTACTTTAGGTTTGGGTATATTCCTGCTCCATTGACAATATTTGAAAAGACTTATAAATTACAAGCTGGGCATTATTTAGTTGTTGACTGTAGGGACAACTCTTATGAAGAGAAAGTCTACTGGTCAGTTGAAGAGTTTTACCAAAAAGAAAAGAGCCAAAAAAGCGAGGAGGAGATAGTTAAAGAGTTAGAGTCTATACTAATAGAATCTTTTGAATTCAGAATGATTTCTGATGTTCCTGTAGGGGTATTTTTGAGTGGAGGAGTCGATAGTTCTTTAGTCACAGCCCTGTTACAAAAAAAATCAAAAACTCCCCTGAAAACCTTTACCATAGGATTTAAAGAAAAAAGTTATAATGAAGCAGAGTTTGCCAAAGAAATTGCCAATCATTTGGGAACCGATCATACTGAATACTACTGTACCAAAAAGGACATGTTAGAGGTGATAAAAGAGTTACCTAGCATGTATGATGAACCTTTTGGTGATAGCTCTGCTATACCAACCCATTTGGTCTCTAAACTAGCTAAAGAGAAAGTTTCTGTAGTACTAAGTGGAGATGGAGGAGATGAAGCCTTTGTAGGATATAACAAATATTTTGCATTAAATAGAATGGCTCATTTGCATAACTCTAAAATAACAAAAAATATTTTAAAAGGAGTCACCACACTCATTAATGATAGTACCATCGAAAAAATAAATACTCTTCTTCCTGCTTCTAAGCGTCAACGAACGGTTAAAGACAAATATCAGAAGTTTAAAAATGCACTTAACAGTAATAGTATAGCTGAAATGTTTATCAATGCTAGTTCTTATGTGGATAATAAAACTTTAAATAAAGTATTAATTAATAGTAATATAGACTTTAATCTAACACACTTTAAGACTTTTGAAAAGATTGATAAACTCTCTACTCTTGACCAAATTATGCTCATTGACTATAAAACCTATATGGCAGATGATATTTTAACCAAAGTCGATAGAGCTTCAATGCAGGTTAGTATTGAAGCAAGAGAACCTTTAATTGATCATAAAATTATAGAGTTTTCAGCACAGATACCTAACAATATAAAATACAAAAACAATAATGGAAAATATCTTTTAAAAAAGATACTCTATACCCATATTCCTAAAAAATTGATAGAAAGACCTAAAGTTGGCTTTCAGGTTCCCTTATATGAATGGTTACAAAATGATTTGAAAGAAGAACTAGATTTTTATCTAAGTCAAGAAAGGCTCACAAAATCTAATATTTATAAAGTAGATGCTATACTTAATATAAAAAAACAACTTTATGCAG
>Ga0256826_1002017_pt1 | contig 12544 bp, 14 predicted proteins | sample CV79metaG_FD_185975 | JGI IMG/M metagenome (GOLD analysis project Ga0256826, IMG submission 185975) | Hydrothermal vent microbial communities from East Pacific Rise, Pacific Ocean - CV79 | ecosystem: Environmental > Aquatic > Marine > Hydrothermal vents | place: Pacific Ocean: East Pacific Rise... | reverse complement strand
TGAAAACAACAAAGTAAAAGATATAGAAGTAAAATCATTTTGTGCATACAATGACTGTAGTGTAAGAGAACCAAATGCTCCAAAAATATCACAAAAGAAAAACTGGGGCCCTTTTACTAAAGGTATTTCAACTCAAATAATTCCTATAGATAAGTTCGAAGTAGGTGGAACTATGGACAACTTCAATATAGCATCATTTTTAAAATATGATGGTGAACTTAAAGCTTATGGAGAAGATAGTGCTGTTTTAACTTATAACTACTTTTACCAAAAACTTATAACTTGGATGATAGGAAAGCTAAATACTCAAGAAGACTTTGGACCATTAGAAAATTTAAGTGAAGTTTTAAAAGAAGCAAAATATCCAACAAAAATGATAGTAAGTATTGGGGCAACTGCTTATACAGCTTTTGGTGAAAATAGATTTTTGCAAGAAGATGATGAAGTATTTGTTTGTATTTATGATAAGACAAAATATACTTTAGAAGAGATAGAAGAAAATATAAAAAATGGAAATACTACTTTAGAAAATACATCTATTTTACATCAACATATTTTAAATCCTCAAGGTTTATTTTTAAAAGGTGTTGATGCTAAAAGAATTTATAAAAAATATTTAGTATATGAAGAAGAAAATCTTTTTATGTGTAATAAAAATTATGAAAGAAAACTAGAAAATATATTTAGTACATATGATTATAAAACTCAAATCAAAGAGTATTTAAAACAACTAAGAAAAGGTAAAAATAAAATAATTTGTACTTTTGAAATAGAAAATGTTGATATGAAAAAAGATGATATTAACGAAGTTGTAATTGCAATAGAAGAAAATTATACTCAAGAAGAATTTTCAAAAGCTATTATTATTAAATGTTTAAGAAACTATCAATCAGATGTAGCAGAATACAAAGATTTTGATTTTGACTACGATAGTGATACTGATGACTAATACAAATACTAATATTACTAAAGAGAGATTATTTCTTCAAACACATGAAAGTGTTGAATTTAAGTTTGTTCAAAATAAGTTTGATTTTATTGTTGATGAGATTGCTTTAGAAGAGTTTTCTGGACGTGGTAACTATCTAATTTTAAGAATTCAAAAAGAGTTTTTATCTACTTGGGAGCTTATAACTATCATATGTGATAAGTTAGGAATCGATGAACATAAAGTTGGATATGCAGGACTTAAAGATAAAAAAGCAACGACAACTCAATACATAAGTATACCACTTATGAAAGAGCAATTACTTAAGCCTTTAAATAGTAAGCATATAAAAATTTTAAGTACACATAGACACCATAAAAAACTTAGCATTGGTGATCTTAAAGGTAATAAATTTAAAATAACACTTAAAGAAGTTAAAGCAGAAGATTTACCAATCATATATCAAACACTTTCTCAAATTCAAAAAAATGGTATGCCAAACTATTTTGGATATCAAAGATTTGGTCAAGATTACGATTTTGCAAAAGCAAAAGATGTTGTTTATGGCGAAACAAGCGTTGCAAATAAAAAGCTAGAACATTTACTTATCTCTGCTTATCAAAGTTATTTCTTTAACTCATGGCTTAGTAAAAGAATAGAACTTAGTAAAGAAAAAGGTTTAAAAAAGCTAGAGTTTTTAGATGGAGATATTTTTTCAAATAAAGAAAAAACTATCCTTACAGGATTACTTCCTGGAAGAAAAGCACCTAGAGCAAAAGGTGAGGCACAAAAGATTGAAGAACAATATGATGATTTATTTGTATATGCAAAAGGTTTTAGAAGAGATGCTTGGATTTGGCCTAAAAATATTAAAAATAAATATCTAAAAGAGTATGAAAATTTAATACTAGAATTTGAACTTCCAAAAAGTTCTTACGCAACTGTATTAATAGAAAATATTGCAAATAAAAATTTTAAATAATTTAAAAATAGATTGCATTTTTTAAGCAATAATAAGTATAATACTTAATAATAAAAGGAATATTGATGGATTTTACAAACATAGAAGAACAATTATTAACTTTTTTAAAACAAGAAGTTGATAAAACAGGTCTTAAAAAAGTTGTTGTTGGTATTAGTGGTGGTTTAGATAGTGCAGTTGTAGCTATACTTTGTAAAAAAGTATTTGGCGATAATATGCATGGAGTCTTAATGCCTTCACATTTTTCTAGTGATTCAAGTGCACAAGATGCAATTGAGTTATGTAATAAATTTGATATATCATATGAAACAGTAGAAATTGCACCTATGGTAAAAGGTTATTTTGACAATAACGATCCAAAAGCCGATTCACTAAGAATTGGAAATTTAAGTGCAAGAATGAGAATGGCAGTTTTATATGATATAAGTGCAAGAGATTCTTCACTTGTAGTTGGTACATCAAATAAAAGTGAAATACTCCTTGGATATGGAACAATATTTGGAGATATTGCATGTGCAATTAATCCAATAGGACAAATGTATAAATCAGATGAGTTTGAATTTGCAAAACATCTTGGTGTTACATCTGCTATTATAGAAAAAAAACCTAGTGCAGATTTATGGGATGGTCAAAGTGATGAAGAAGAGCTTGGATATACATATGCTGTAATGGATGAAGTCTTAAAAAAATTGGTTGATAAAAATATTTCAAAAGAACAATTAGTAAAAGATGGAATTAACATTGAATTAATACAAATGTTAGAAAATAGAATCAAATCAAATGCATTTAAAGGTAAATTACCTGTTATTGCAAATATAAAATTTTAAAAAGAAGATAAAAATGAAAAAAGAGATACCGTTTTACAAGCCATCAATAGATGAGCAAGAATTAGATCAGTTAAAAGAAGTATTAACTTTAGAAGCAAAATCTAAAGTTGAAGAGTTAGAATGTGAAATAAAAGAATTTATAGGTGCTTCTCATGTTGTTTCAACATACAATGCAACTGCAGCTTTACACCTTGCACTTAGTGCTATGAATTTAAAAAGAGCAGATAAAGTACTTATGAGTGTAAACTCTTTTCCTTCACTTCCTGAAGCAGTAAGACACTTTGATGCTGAGCCAATATTTGTTGATACTGAGCAAAATGGTTTAAATATAGATATTGATAAACTTGAAGAGTATTTAGAGTCTAATAACTCTAAAAAATTAAGAGCTATTATTGTTACTTTTGTAGGTGGAGAAATTCCTGATCTTGACAAGTTATATGAATTAAAAAGAAAATACAATATCGTTATAATAGAAGATGCATCAAATACATTAGGTGCAATTTACAAAGATGAATTAATTGGAAATCTAAAAGCAGATATGACAGTATTTTCAATGAACCCTTCAAATGGTAAATCAGCCGTTTCAAATGCTGGATTTATTGTAACAAATGATGATACTCTTGCTGTGCAAGCTAGATTACTTAGAACTCATGCTATTAATAGTAACTTTGATTCATTTGGTAACTTAGATTATATTTATGATGTTGTTGATATTGGATATAAATATGACATGACAGATTTAGAAGCATCATTTAACCTTGCACAATTTTATAAAGCAAATACATTTATTGAAAGAAGACAAGAGATTGCTGAACTTTATATCAAAGAACTTACTAGTGTTGCACATGTAAGTGTACCTGAGTTTAATGAAGAACATTTATATACACAATTTATTGTAAGAATAAATAAAAATAGAGATGGATTTGCAAGAGCATTAAAAGAAGAGGGTATTTCTACTGGACTTACTTATATTCCATTACATTTACTTACATACTATAAGAAAAAATATAAATTAAAAATTACAGCATATAGTAATGCACTTAATACTTATGGTCAAATTTTATCTTTACCTATGTATCCATCACTTAGCGATGAAGAAGTTATCTATGTTTGTAATAATATTAAAAAAATATCTAAAGAGTGGATATAGTTATAAATAGATTCTTAAATAAATGGATTGAACAGTATCTGTTCTTTCCAAATATTCTTCAAAAACTTATCTCAGTTTCTCTTTTCCCTTTTACTATTTTATATTGTGTAGTTGTTGCTTTTAAAAGAACAAAAGCTGTTCCATTTGATTTTGGTATAGATGTTATTAGCATTGGAAATTTGGTAGTTGGTGGAAGTGGTAAAACACCAGTAACAATTGCACTTGCAAAAGATATGGAAAACGTAGCTGTTGTACTTCGTGGATATGGAAGAAATTCTAAAGGATTATATGTTGTATCAAATAAAGGTGAACTTTTAGAAGATGTTAAAGTAAGTGGAGATGAAGCACAGCTTTTAGCACTTAAACTTCCAAAAGCTATAATTATTGTAAGTGAAAATAGAGCTGATGGAATATATAAAGCAAAAGAACTAGGTGCTAAAACTGTATTTTTAGATGATGGATATTCTCATCATTATATTAAAAAGTTTGATATTTTAGTAAGACCAAAAGATGAGCCTACAAATGTTTTTTGTTTACCAAGTGGTGGTTATAGAGAGACTAAGATGATGTATTCTTTTGTAGATGTTGTATTAAGAGATGGAACTGATTTTACTAGAAATATTACATTTTCACAAGATGATAAAACTTTAGAAAACTTACCATCAAATATTGTATTAGTAAGTGGGATATCAAAACCAACTAGACTTTTAGAATATTTACCTAAAAATATTAAAACAGAATTTTTTATAGATCATCATAACTTTACAAAAAATGATATGGAAGTTTTAAATGAAAAGTATCCAGATTATAATTTTATAGTAACAGCAAAAGATTTTGTAAAAATTTCAAAATTTAACTTACCAAATATAATACTAATGGACCTAGAAGTAACTATAAATAAAGATATTGAGTATAAGTTTTAATTTCAATATATAAATTTTACTTATATTTATATTGTTTGTGATATTATTTATTATTAAATATAGGAAAACAATATGTATAAAAAAATCTTACTCTCATCTTTTATATCTCTAAGCTTACTTAGTGCAAATCAACAAGTACCTTTAAGTGCAACAAATCTTCTTACTCAAGCACAAAAATATATAAATAGTATAAATACAAAGCAACTACAAGAAATATTAAAAGAAAATCCAAATATACAAATAATAGATGTACGAATCAAAAGTGATATTTTATCTCAAGGTGGATATATAAAAGCAAATAGAGTTACAAATATATCAAGAGATAAATTAGAATTTATGATTTCAAATACTGTTAAAGCAGATGAAAAATTTATAGTTTCTTGTTATGATGGAAAGATGAGTTTACTAGCAGCAAGACAGCTACAAAAAATGGGTTATAAAAATGTGATTCATTATAAAGATAGTTATAAAGGCTGGGAAAAAGCTGGTCTAAAAACTGGATCTTTAGATAGATATCAAGAATCTATGCTTTACAATAAAATACAAAAAGTAGCCCCTGGAGTTTATACATCTATTGGTCAAACTGCACCTGCTAGTTATGAAAACTCAAATCATAATAACAACCTTGGATTTGTAGTTGGAGATGATTCAGTTCTTGTATGGAATGCTGGTGGAAATTATTTACTTGCACAAAGTCTTCATGAAGAGATCAAAAAAATTACAAATAAACCTGTAAAATATGTACTTTTAGAGAATTCACAAAGTCATGCAATGTTAGGTGCAAATTATTGGAAAGAGCAGGGTGCTAAAATAGTATCTCAAGAAATTGCAAAACAAGAGATAGTTGATATGGGTGAAGATATCTTAAATAGAAAAAAACGAGTCTTAAAAGATAAGTTATTAAAAACAAAAATAGTTTTACCAGATATCACTTTTAAAGATAATAAGATATTTGATCTAGGAAATAGAATAGTTGAAGCAAAATATTTTGGCTATGCACATGAACATAGTGATATATCCTTATGGATGCCAAAAGAAAAAATACTTTTTGCTGGAGACTTAGCTTTTAATCAAAGATTATTACCAATATTTAAAATTACTGAGACTTTAAAATGGCTAGAGTCTTGGGAAAAATTAGCAGCATTAAATGCAAATATTGTAATCCCTGGACATGGAGATGTTACAGATATGCCAACTGTTACAAAGTATACTAAAGATTATATCGTACATATGAGAACAAAAATAGAAGAGATATTAGATGAAGATGGTGGACTAAATGAAGCCTATGAGATGGATTTATCTGATTATGAGCATCTTGATACATTTAAAGAATTAGGAAAACAAAATATAGCTAGATTATTTGGACAAATGGAATTTGAATAAGATTTTCTATAGAGAAATAAAAAAGCTAATATTTAAATATATTAGCTTTTTTTATAAGAATTATACGTGATAATTTGGTGCTTCGTTTGTGATTGTTACATCATGTACATGAGATTCTTTTAGTCCTGCACTTGTAATTTCTACAAACTCTGCTGTTGCTTGGAAAGTTTCCATATCTTTACTTCCAAGATAACCCATAGAAGATCGTAACCCACCAATAAACTGATGAATAATCTCTTTCATATAACCTTTATAAGGAACCATACCTTCAATTCCTTCAGGTACAAGTTTATCTGCTGCTGTTCCTTCTTGGAAATATCTATCAGTACTACCTTTTGTCATAGCTCCAATTGAACCCATACCTCTATATGATTTAAATTTTCTACCATGAGAAAGTATAACTTCACCTGGAGATTCTTCAGTACCAGCTAAGGCAGATCCCATCATAACACATCCAGCACCAACTGCAAGAGCTTTTGCAACATCACCAGAATATTTAATACCACCATCAGCAATAATTGGTACACCATATTGAGCACCCATTTGAGCACATTCATCAATAGCAGAAATTTGAGGAACACCTACACCTGCTACGATTCTAGTTGTACAAATACTTCCTGGACCAATTCCAACTTTAACAGCATCTGCTCCACATTCGATTAATTCTTTAGTAGCTTCAGCAGTTGCAACATTTCCTGCAATTACTTGGATATTTAATTCTTTTTTGATAACTTTAACAGTATCTAAAATACCTTTTGAGTGACCATGTGCAGAATCTAAAACTAAAACATCACAACCAGCATCTACTAAAGCTTTTGCTCTATCTAATTGTCCAACACCAATAGCAGCACCTACAAGAAGTCTACCTTCATTGTCTTTTGCAGCATTTGGAAATTCTACTACTTTATTGATATCTTTAATAGTAATAAGACCTTTTAATTTACCAGCATCATCAATAATAGGTAACTTTTCAATTTTATTTTTATGCATTTCAACAGAAGCTTCTTCTAAAGTTGTACCTTCAACACCTGTAATTAAAGGCATTTTAGTCATAACATCTCCAGCTTTTTGAGAAAAATCTGTAACAAATCTCATATCTCTATTTGTAAGGATTCCTAAAAGATTATTTTCTTCATCAATTACAGGAACTCCTGAAATTCTAAATTCACTCATTAAATTTTCAGCATCTTGTAAAGTTTGAGAAGGACTTACTGAAATAGGATCAGTAATCATACCACTTGTACTTCTTTTTACTTTTAATACTTGTGCAGCTTGAGTTTCAACATCCATATTTTTATGAATAATACCAATCCCACCAAGTCTTGCCATCGCAATAGCAGCTCTATATTCTGTAACAGTATCCATAGCAGCACTTACAAATGGAATATTTAAAGTAATCTCTTTTGTTAATCTTGAAACTAAAGATACATCTCTTGGTAATACTTCACTTCTTGCTGGTACTAATAATACATCTTCAAATGTTAAAGCTCTTTTTCTAATTCTCATGTTGTTTTCCTATTTTGTGTAATTTACAGATTGTTCAAGGCTTAGTGCCCCATCAAATAATGTTTTTTCATCATATGCTTTACCAATTAGTTGTAAACCTATTGGCATATCGTTTTTATCTTTTCCTACTGGAATAGATATAGCAGGTAATCCAGCTAAGTTAACTGATATAGTATAAATATCACTTAAATACATCTCTAAAGAAGTTTCAAAAGCTCCAAATGATGGTGCAGTTGTAGGTGCTACTGGAGAAAGTATTAAATCAGCTTCTTTAAATATCTCATCAAATTCATCTTTGATTAAGTGTCGCACTTTTTGTGCTTTTATATAATAAGCATCATAATAACCACTACTTAAAACAAAAGATCCAAGCATAATTCTTTTTTGTACTTCTTCTCCAAACCCTTGTGTTTTTGTTTGGATATATGTTTCTTTTAAATTGTTTGCTTCAACTCTATTTCCATATCTGATTCCATCATATCTACTTAAGTTTGCACTAGCTTCTGCTGTTGCAACTACATAGTATGCTGAAATATGTTTTTTAGTATCCATCATATTTTTATGAATAATTGTATGTCCTGCAGCTTTTAGTTTTTCAATTGTATTTGCATAAGCTTCTTTTGTACAATCATCTGCTTCAGATATATAGTTATCAATTACAGCAATTGTTAGTTTTTTATTTGCATCTAAAGAGGGTGCAATAGCTTCATAAGATATATTTGCAGATGTAGAATCTTTTACATCATGTCCAGAAATAATATCATATAAAATGGCAGCATCTTCAACATTTTGTGTTATTGGACCACATTGATCTAAAGATGATGAATATGCAGCAATTCCATATCTAGAAACTCTTCCATAAGTAGGTTTCATACCAACTACACCACAATATGCAGCAGGTTGTCTAATACTTCCACCAGTATCTGTTCCAAGTGCAGCAATTGCTTGACCAGCAGCAACAGCAGCAGCAGATCCACCAGAACTTCCACCTGGAACTTTAGTATTATCTATTGGATTTAATGTTTTTCCATAACATGAACTTTCAGTTGAACTTCCCATTGCAAATTCATCCATATTTGTATGTCCAAATGCTCCAAGTCCAGCTTTATGTAAGTTGTCTATAACTGTTGCATTGTATGGAGAGATGTAACCTTTTAGAATATTACTACAAGATGTAGTTTCCCACCCAATTACATTTATGTTTGATTTTACAGCAATAGGAATTGCTCCATCTTTTGATAGTTTTAAATCATCGTTTGTGAATTGAGAAACATAACAACCGATATGTTTGTCTTTTTTGATTGTATTTTCTAAATCTTCTTTTAAGCTTGATATTTCATTAGCTTTTAAAGCGAGTGCCTCTTTAAGTGTAATCAATTTTGTACCTCTAAAAATTATTTGTATTAGGGTTGATTGTAGCTAATTTAGACTTAAAATATGGTATTATTTCAACATGAATAAATTATTAATAATATTTTTAGCATTTGGTATAATAAATGCTAATGAAATAAGCCAATCTTTAGTTAAAAATAGTAACGAAAATTCTTTTATTACTCAATATGAATACGGAAAAATGTTGTACAAAAATCCAAGAGGAGTATCATGTATAAAATGTCATGCAAAAGATGCAAAAGGTAAGTTAATTTCTAGTTTCACACATGTAACTAGAAAAAATAAATACGATTGTTTTGTAAGATCAAGTGATATTACAAATATTTCAAGAGAAGATTTCATACAAAAACTAGATTCTAGTATTAAAATGAAAAGAGTTAGATTTGAAAAATATCAAGTTTGTAAAAAACTTATTTATGGACACACTATGCCTAAATATTTTTTAACTAAAAATGAGATGAATTCAATATATTATTATATTACACATATAGAAGAAAATAATGAATAATTCATATTTAATGGTTGCAGGAGATAAACAAAAACATCTTGATAAATTAAGTATTTTAAAATGTGACATGGCAATTGTAAACCTTGAAGATGGAGTTTATGACAAAGAGTATGCAAGAAAGTTAGTATTTGATAATTTAAATAACAAAGATAATTCAAATATAGTTGTACGGGTAAATGACCTTGAAACTTGTGGAAAAGAAGATATAAAAACAATAAATCAAATAAAACCAAAAGCAATAAGAGTTGCAAAAATAAAAACAATAAGTGATGTTCAAATTGCATTGGATTTAATAGATGATGATATTGAAGTACATTTATCGATTGAAACTAAAGAAGCGTTACATAATCTGGAAAATTTAAAAATAAGTTCTAGAGTTACAACAGTATATTTTGGTATTTTAGATATGTTAGAATCTTTAGGTTTACCTCAAAGCTTAGTTACATTGGAAAATCCTACAATTGACTATTTATTAAGTAGATTTTTAATCTCTTGTAAAATAGCAGGTTTTAAAGCTATTTCTTTTGTTTATCAAGATTATAAAAACCTTGAAGAGTTTAAATCATGGTGTATAAAAGAAAAAAGTTTAGGATTTACTTCAAAAGTTTGTATTAGTCCATCTCAAGTAGATATTTTAAACAAAATACATTTAACAAACAAAGAAGAGTTAAAAAAAGCACTTTATATAAAAGAAGTTTTTGAAAAAAATAAAGAAAATAAAAAGACAGCAATAAAAGATAAACTGTATGGATTTATTGATGAACCAATCTATAAAGATGCATTACTTTTCATAAAAAACAATAGATAAATTGATAATCAGCAAGTTTTAGATATAATCACAAAATATTATAAATAAGAAGAAAATTATATGAACATAGAAGTTTCAAATATTGCTAACTTACCAACTACACATGGTGAGTTTTTAATACAATCATTTAAAGAAGGTGTTAAAGAGCATCTTGTAATCATGACAAAAGAATATGGAGATACTCCAAATACAAGAATTCACTCTGAGTGTTTAACTGGTGATGCTATTGGAAGTATTAAATGCGATTGTCAAGCTCAACTTAACTATTCACTTGAATATATAAATAAGCATACAGGTATGGTTATTTATTTAAGACAAGAGGGTAGAGATATTGGACTTTTAAACAAAGTAAATGCTTATGCCTTACAAGATGGTGGATTAGATACTGTTGAAGCCAACCATCAATTAGGTTTTGCTTCAGATGAAAGAACTTATGACATAGTTGATTTTATACTTGATTATTATAAAATAGAGCAAATAAATCTTATAACAAATAATCCAGATAAATTAAATAAAATAAAAGCAAAAATCGTAAAAAGATTACCAGTAAGTGTTGGTCAAACAGCACAAAATAATAATTATTTACAAGTAAAAAAAGATAAAATGGGACACTTAATATAAATTATGCAAACTAATCAACTAAAAATAGAACTAGAAAAACTACATCTTAAATTTGATGATTTGTTTTACGAAAGATGTGATACTTACATCTCATTACTTCAAGAATGGGGTGCAGTACATAACTTCACATCTGCAAAGGCTCTAAGAACTGCTGATATTATTTCAAATATTATTGATAGTGTTTACCCTTTAAAGTTTATCAATGAGTTTGATTCTTTAGCTGATGTTGGAACAGGTGCTGGGTATCCTGGTATGCTTTTAGCAATTGCTAGACCAGATACACAAATATCACTAATAGAACCAAAAGCAAAAAGAGTTGCATTTTTAAACTTTGTAAAAGGTTCATTAAAACTTAAGAATCTAAAAGTATTACATAAAAAAGTGCAAGATATATCTCCTACTTCTTTTGATATTATAACCTCAAGAGCTGTTACAAATACTTCTTTGCTTTTAAGTTTAAGTCAAAATATCTCTTCACAAAATACAGAGTTTTTATTTTACAAAGGTAGCCTTTGTGAAGAAGAGATAAAAGATGCTAAAATAAAAGAATATCAAGTTGTAAGTGTTGGAGAGCATAGAAACTTTTTATATATAAAAAGAAAAGGGTTATTTCAATGATTTTTAAACTAATGGCTTTACTAGCTGTAATATTTTTAGTATATATGGTATTTTTCAAAAAAAATAGAGAAGAAAAAATAAATAAAAAAAACCACGATATTATTGACAATATGGATGAATGTCCTACTTGTAAAACATTTATAGCAAAAGATGACGCTATTTTAAGTAATGGTAAATATTATTGTTCAAGTGAGTGTTTAAATAAATAATGATTATTCTTGGAAATGAAAATATACCATATCAAAGTATTGCAAATATATCTAATATAGCTGATATTAAAAATACAAAACCAAATCAAACACTTATGTTTGCTTATGATATAGATATTATAAAATATTGTTTTAAAAATGAACTGTCTTGTCTAGTTTTAGTTTCAAATATAAAAGAAGCTATATTTTGCAATAGTTTAAATGTAACTTACATCGTTACAAAAAATGATATCTCAAAACAACTACAAGATATTGCTGAAAACTATATGTTTGATAGTAAAATACTTGAAGTTATAAATAATGATGAAGATATAAATAATGTCGCACCAAAAGGGATTGATGGTGTGATATATGATAAATTAATAAAAGGGATGTTATGGGAACAGTAATAGATACTATTGTTGTAATACTTTTTATTGGTCTGCTTGTAATTGTACTTGCTGGATTCAATAGACAAATGGTAGAAAAAAACAAAGAGAATGCTAAAAGAGCAGAAGATAGAATGAAAAAAATCAATGAAATGAAAGAAGAGAAGAAAAATGATTAAACCTTTACTAATTGAAATAGCAGTTGAAGAGCTTCCAGCGATTCCATTTTTAAATGAATTACCAAATATTGAAAAAAAGTGGTCAAAAATACTTGAAGAAAACAATTTACTTTGTGAATTTAACTTTTACTATACTCCAAGA
>Ga0256826_1002016_pt1 | contig 12545 bp, 11 predicted proteins | sample CV79metaG_FD_185975 | JGI IMG/M metagenome (GOLD analysis project Ga0256826, IMG submission 185975) | Hydrothermal vent microbial communities from East Pacific Rise, Pacific Ocean - CV79 | ecosystem: Environmental > Aquatic > Marine > Hydrothermal vents | place: Pacific Ocean: East Pacific Rise... | reverse complement strand
AAGAACTTTATAATGATGCTAAAGAAGCCATTACCCATACCGAACATGTAGAACCTGTACATAAGGTAGTTTGGTAGGGAGTTCGCTTTGCGAACGGGGAATTGTATACGGGGAATGGATCGCTTCGCTTAAGGTGAATCGTGAAGGGAAAGAGCATTTTAGATCTGTTTACTATTCACTTCAAGGAAGCGTAGCGACCGTCCCATTTACCATTCCCCATTAAGGAAGCGCAGCGACCGCCCTCCTTCACCAAAAAAGGCTTTACCTTTTTTACTTCCGTGCCACAAACGTCTCAAAATTAACCCATTTAAAAATAGACTCACAATGGGTAAACCCTGCATCTTCTAACATTTTTATATTTTCTTCTTCAGTATATGGAATAAGCACATTTTCTAAGGCTTCTCTCTTTTGAACAATCTCATATTCAGAATAACCTTGAGCCTTTTTGTAATCATAATAGGTATCAATCATCTGTTTATTTAATGCCGAATCTTTTGAAATAACTTTTTCTGAAAATATAAAAAGCCCGCCAGGTTTAAGTACATCATAAATCTTTTTAACAAAGTTAACACGCTCCAAAGGACGGATGAACTGCATCGTGTAGTTTGAACAGATGACGGCTGACTCTTGGTAGTCAAAGCTTAAGATATCTCCAAACTCAAGTTCTATCTTTGAGTTAAATGCATGCAGCTTTTTAGTAGCTTGGTCTAACATAGCCTGAGAATTATCTATACCAATAAGCTGTATATTTTTGTCTGACTTTCTTTCAATCTCTAAAAGTAAAGACGCTGTAGAACAACCAAGGTCGTACACACGTTCACCTTCACCAATGTTAAGACTTGCAAAGTGAGAAGTAAGCTTCATCGCTTCATCATAAAAAGGAACTGAACGTGAGAGCATATCGTCAAAGACTACGGCAACTTCTTCATCAAATTCAAACTGTTTTGTAATAGGTTTATCAAAGACTTTATCTGTTTTCATGGTGACATTATAACTTAGCTTATGACTTACTTGATAATTATCAAGCCCTTAATCAAAAAAATTCACTATACTCCTTGTAAAAAAAGAGAGAACATGACTTACCCTGACTTTTTTGACGCTGTCCCATCAATCGAATTAAGAGACCCTTTATCTGCTGTACTTGGAACCTTTACTAAGGGTGAAGTAGAAATTTCTTACCTAGAAGTAGTAAAAGGTGCTGGACATTCTTGTCCTACTGTTGGTGGTGCTTACCTAATGACGTACCACGCACTTAAAACACTTTTCCCTGAGGGTCGTGCACTTCGTGGAAGCATTGATGTTAAACTTGCTGATGACTTAGAAGAAGGCACTACCGGTGTTGTTGCTAATGTTATCTCTTACATTACAGGCGCTACTGACAAGAGTGGTTTTAAAGGACTTGGCGGAAACTTCGCGCGTCACTCTTTAATGGCATATAACCAAGATGTACAAAACATCCGTTTTACTCGTGTTGACACGGGCGATAGCGTAGATGTTATTTATGACCCAAGTTCAATTGCTCCAAGCCCTGAACAAGGTCCACTTATTCAAGCGATTTTACAAGGTCAGGCTTCAGATGAGCAAAAACAGAAGTTTGGTCAGTTATGGCAAGACAGAGTTAAACGTATTTTAGTTGATAACTTTGAAAATGAAGATGTTATTAAAGTAATTGCGATTTAGTAGAAAACCACCACATCATGGCATACATTATGCCAGGTGTTTTGGCTCTACTTTCATCTAAGATAAATTCTTTCGCTTTAGTTACCTCTAAATAAACCACTTCAATATCTTCAACATCAACGCCACCACCTTCATGAATTTTCATGTTCTCATCAACCTCAGCATAAAAAAGAGTCTGTTGCGCGCCTGCGAAACCGACGGCGGTATAAAAAGAGCTCACACGTTCAAGTGTTTCAACCTTATAACCACATTCTTCATCAACTTCTTCTATCGCAATATTTTCTAAGGAGAGGTCTTTGTCTACAATTCCTGCACACAGTTCATGTGTAAAACCGTCTTGGTTTTGTAAAAACACAGGAGGACGAAACTGCTTAACAAGGACAAAAGACTTTTTTGTTGTGTGGTAGATTAAAATCGCAACACTGTCGTGAACTTTAACAATGTCCCAAGCTTTTTTAACACCCTTTTGAGAGTAGAGCATTCTTTGTGTTTTTACAAAGTTAGAGTTTGTACACTCTGTAAGCTCTATGTTTTCTATCATAAACTTTCGTTATCTTCTTGTGAGTTTTGCAGGTCTAAAAGCTCAAAACTTTCATCATTCAGATAATAAACATTTTTAAAGTCAACCAAACATGTTGCTTTAGTTTCGGCTTGTAAATGTAAATCAACCGTCTGGTTGTAATCTTTTTTAAGTAGTTTAAAGGCTTTTAACTTCTTACCCTTAAGCTTGTTCGTCGTAATACGAATCACACGCGCAGGGTTTCTAGCATGACCATTTTTGTAAAGCCCAAAGTGTAAGTGAGGACCCGTTGAAAGACCCGTACTTCCTACATAACCAATAACCTGACCTTTTTTAACACGTTTACCTCGTTTAATTCCCTTACGAAAAGCTCTTTGGTGAGCATAAAGAGTCATATAACCATCACTGTGTTGAATCTTTGTCAGTTTTCCATAACCACGTGTATAGCCTGCAAAAATCACGCGTCCACTTCCCGCTGCCATAATTGGTGTCCCCGGACGTGCGGCATAATCAACACCTAAGTGAGCACGGTAACGTTTTAAGATAGGATGGTAACGACGAAGTGTAAAACTTGAGCTTACACGCGCATTACGAACAGGACGGTTTAGCATAAAACCTTCTGCTTCAATACCTTTTTCATCATAATAACGTCCATCATCATTAAGGTAAATATAATGCCGTTTCTTACGCATTTCAATCATTGCAACTTGAAGCTTAGGCATAGAGAACTCTCGTCCAAAACGGTATTTCTGCTCATACACCATAACAAGCTTGTCACCCTTACGTAAATCTCTTCTAAAGTTCAAAGAGTTCTTAAAGGCATTTACAAATTGATGCGCAAGTTTTTTTGAACCCGTAGCTTTAACAATGTCATAATAAGGAGAGTTTTGAATCTCAACCATAAAGGCTTTGTCTTCTTTAGTGTAAACAATAGGAATCTGTTCAAACTTGTATTTGTCAGCATCTTTATAAACATGAAGCTGTAACTCTTCATTTATAGGAATGAGTACTTGGGTAATCGTTTCATTACTGTCACGTAAAATCTGAATGTTTACACCCGCATAAATCTCTTCCGTAATCGTCTGGTCACTTTTATCGAGATTGTAGTAAATTTTTTGAGGAAGATTGTTCTTGTCAAGGAAGTTTAAAAAGGACTCACCGCTTTTCCATTTGGTGAATTCAACTTCAGATGCCATAAGCATCACGGGCATTAAAAAAAGAGTTAATAGTTTATACATAAAAAAACCTAAATATTATTATTGACGTAGGGTATCAAAACTTCACTTATTCTCCCTTAAATTCGCAATTTTTTTTCCCTAATAGACCTTTAATTGTTTACGCTGTATAATCTCTGACTTTATTACAACACCCGAGGAATATATGCGTTTATTTTTATTAGCTTTACTTTTATCCACCACTTTATTTGGTCTTATTAATGCCCCTATCCACACTCCCGTCACTTCGGTTAACGAAGATGAGGAAGAAATCACTATTTCAACCTTGAAAAACACTGAAGTAGGTATGTACGGTGCAGTTTCACATTGGTTTGACAAAAGACACTCTGTCGCACTTAGCTGGGTTGAAATCACTAAGATTGAGGGCGAAGTCACTACACTTAAGCTCATTCCTATCTTAGCACTTGAACAAAGTGCTCTTCCAAGTGGAACATGGAAGGTTAAAGTAGATGATGACGTTGCCATGGCATACAACTACCAACGTGCTATGCTTATTGCACCTAACGCAAGTATTTACAAAAAAATCACTACTTATCACAAAGACAGACAGTGGGTTCATCCTGATATTTTTGCTTCTGTTCTCTCTTCAAATGGACACCCGTCTCCTTTAAAAGAAGACTTTGCCTTAGTATGTAGAGCCAACAACATTGGAACTATCGCCTTTATGTTTGACAAGTCTATCGTAACAGTTGACTGTCAATCTTTTCTTATTATTCAAAACAAGTCAACCACCGTTAAGAGTAAAGAACAACAGGTTCCTTTTTACACTCGTGTGCCACACATTGAGAACAATTGGTTTGGTGATGGAAGTAATGAAATTGAAGACTATGATGCGTATTATGTAGACCTACTTGCTGAGCACAATCCCGAAAACCACTGGATGCAAAAGTATCAACACGCAAGAAACAGAGCCAGTGACAATAATGAAGATGACTCATGGTTCAGCTCGTTTATTAACAGCTTTACTATTTCAGCTGGACCAGAAGAGGAAGACTAATGAATACACAGCATTTTGAACACTTTAAAAATATTGTTGGTGATAAAAACATTTATCAAGATAAAGCGCATTTAATTGCTTACTCTTATGATGCAACACGTGAACATTTTGAGCCTGATGCAGTAATCTTTCCTCGTCATGAAGATGATGTTGCCCAAATCTTAAAATATTGTAATGAACACCGAATCATCATTGTTCCTCGCGGAGCAGGTTCTGGTTTTACAGGAGGCGCATTACCATCAGAAGGCGGCGTTGTTCTTGCTCTTGAAAAACACATGAACAAAATTTTAGAAATTGACATGCAAAACATGGTTGCCATTGTTCAACCCGGTGTTATTAACATGGATCTTCAAAAAGCTGTTGAAGAAGTGGGTCTTTTTTACCCTCCCGATCCAGCAAGTCAAGACTACTCTACCATTGGCGGAAATGTAAATGAAAATGCAGGTGGAATGCGTGCTGCTAAGTATGGAATCACTAAAGATTACGTCATGGCTATTCGTGCTGTTCTTCCAAACGGAGATGTAATTAAGGCGGGTAAACGTACCATTAAAGACGTTGCAGGTTACAACATTGCAGGTATCTTAATCGCTTCAGAAGGGACTCTTGCAGTTACAACTGAAGTGACGATGAAACTTATTCCTAAACCTAAGTTAACCAAAACAGCTATGGGAATCTTCCCTTCAGTCAAACAAGCAATGGAAGCTGTTTACAAAACAATGGCAAGCGGAATCACTCCCGTTGCTATGGAGTTCTTAGATAACTTAACTATTCGTGCCGTTGAGCAGACATTTAACAAAGGTTTACCAGTTGACGCAGGTGCTATTTTAGTAACCGATGTTGATGGAAACTTAGAAGATGACTTAGACTTTCAACTAAACAAAATTGAAGAAGTTTTCAAAGAGAATGGTTGTTCAGAGTTCAAACGAGCTAAAGATAAAAAAGAAGCAGCAGACTTATGGTTTGCAAGAAGAAATGCAAGCCCTGCTCTTTCAGTTTATGGTTCTAAAAAACTTAATGAAGATGTAACTGTGCCAAGAGCTGTTCTTCCAGAACTACTTGAAAAGTTTGATGCTATTGCAAAAAAATATGAAATCAACATTCCTTGTTTTGGTCATACGGGTGATGGAAATGTTCACACTAATGTTATGGTTGATGGTTCAGACCCAGAACAAGTTAAAATTGCCTACCAAGCCATTGAAGAGGTTTTTCAAGCGACTATTGACTTAGGTGGTACACTTAGTGGCGAACACGGTATAGGCATTGCAAAAGCACCTTACATGCACATGGCATTTACAGATGAAGAGATGAATCTTTTTAACTCTATTAAAATGGCATTCGATCCAAACAATATTTTAAATCCACACAAAATGGGTCTTAAGTAGTAGCACGGAGTAAAGCTCATATTCAATGAGAAAAGAAGCCATAAGATATGAGATAAAACTTAGAAGGTACACTTATTGTGTATCAAGGAGTTTTACCGAAGTAGATTGTGGCTTATTTTCTCACCCTACGGGCATACTTTAAACTTTACCCTGTGCTACTACTTACCTAAAAGTTAACAGTTAGTGTTTTTTCTTTAGTTATAATAGACCTTTTAAGGGGCTATTATAATGAGTAAACTTCGAAACGTTAAACTCTCTTTTAGAGTTATCAAAACCTACATCACTTCTCTTTTTGACAGAGACATAACATTTTATGCATCAAGCCTAAGCTTTTATACACTTTTCACGCTAGTACCTGTCATGTTAATTGTTCTATCTATTTCAACTTCTTTGACAAGTTTTGATGCCTTTTATGGAAACATCAAGTCCTTCATTATGGACAATATCATTCCTGTTTCAAATGAGGCATTTTCTCTCTTCATTGATGGCTTTATGCAAAATTCCACGCAACTTAGTATCATAGGAATTATTTCAATCATCATCGCTTCTATGTTATTTTTTCAAAATTTTGAGTATATCGTTAATAAAATATTTAAAACAGAACCCCGTGGATTTTGGGAGTCACTTACAATTTACTGGACCTTAGTCACCCTGACCCCGGTTGCTCTAATTTTCTCATTTTATCTTTCTAACCAACTTCAAAGCTATTTAGGGGAACACCAATTCACCCAAGCATTAAATCTTTTAGAACTCTTTCCTTATCTTATCATCTGGATTTTATTCTTCTTAATTTATAAAATTTCAGCCAATACTGAGGTTACTAATCGTGCCGCTGGTATCAGTTCATTTACAGTTTCACTAACTTGGTACATAGCAAAAGTAGGTTTTATCGCTTACGTTTCACAGAACCAAACTTACGCAACAATTTATGGTTCTTTTTCTACTTTAATCTTCTTCTTTTTGTGGATTTATCTTTCATGGATTATCTTTATTTACGGTCTCAAACTATGTTACACCATTCAAGAGGTAGCCAAAGAAGCCAAGGTTGAAGATGAGCAACGCATAGAAGAAGAACTTCTTGAACAAACTCAAGAGAGTGAGTGTGAGATAGATGAGCAAAACCCAGAAATCAGTGAAGAACTCGACACTATTGAGCTTGAGAGCAAGTAAATATTCCAAAAGAGAATCAAGACTATTCCCTTGACCAATGAGATGTAAAAAAAGTTCTAGTGGGTAAAATACAATAAAAAGCATGGTCAATAAAGGCGAGAGCATTTGATGTACTGAAAATACCCCAAAGAAGTAATGCACTAAAGGCAACATTGCCAAATAAACCCAAAAATGCAAAAGAATAAAACTCTGCCAAACCTTCAAACTCTTCATATAATGCAAAAAAATGAAGATATACAACACCCCAAATACAGAAAACCAGAAGCCTAAGGCAAAAAGTAGTTTTGGCCACAAGGCAATCAAAAAACTTACAACTAAGAGTAAAGAAGAAAAAGAGACAATTTTCATTCCTCTGTCATACAGAACATAAGCAAAAGCACTCATTGCAAAGGCACGTAGCAAAGAGGGAACAAAGTTCAAAAAGTAAAGATATGCAAACAAGAGAATAAAGACAATTAGAGCAATGTCTTTATGAGAGTTTCGGTAAGGGTAGAACCTTCCTACTAAAGGTTTATAAAGTGCTTTAACTAAGAAAAAAAGTATAAAGCTCAGTACGGCTAAGTGAAACCCACTAATGGCAAGAAGATGATTTACACCTAAGGCTGAAAGTTTTTCTCGTGTACCTTTAGGAATATTTCCAGCAAAGAAAAGGGCTTTAAATAAAGAAGCACTAGGTTCTGAATGAATGCTATCAAGTTCTTGCATTAAAACATATCGTTCTTTCTTTTCATAAAGATTTGATAGAAGTGCAGTCGTTGCATAAAAACCACTTAGATAATCTAGAAAACCAATCTTATCCGTACGCAGGATTCTGACTTTAACACTTGAGCCTTCTAAGTCTTTGAGTTTCTCTTTTGAACTGGTATAAAAAGAGAAGTTTTCATTTTGTAACTTTAAGACCGTATAGTTCTTTTTCTTGTACTGTTTTTCTACCACAACTCTAGTGATATAATCATCAAACAGAGTAAAATCTTTGTAGTTTTGGTACTGTAAAAAAATGGAACATAGAAAAATAAAAAAGAGTAAGAGTAAAACAAGAAGATATTGTTTTAGTGAAGAGAAGAGTTCTACCCTGCTTAAAAGTGACTCTTCTTTAGGGGCTATTTCTGCACTAGATGATAGGTTGGGAGACGATCTCATTTGGAATATCCATGATTGCTTCTGTAGCCTGAACATTCTCAAATGAGATTTCTACACCGCCAAAGGCCGGAGCGTCAACAAATCGTGTTAACTTTTTCTGGAACAGCAGTTTAATATGCCCTGTAGGACCATTACGCTGTTTTCCAATAATAATTTCTGCTTCTTCTTCATCTTTTTCTACATAGGTTGAAGTAAACTCTTTACCATCCGCCTTAGCTGCTTTTTCACGTTCTTTCTCTTCTTTGTAAAGATAAACATCATCACGGTAAACGAACATAATGATATCCGCATCTTGTTCAATCGCACCCGACTCACGGATATCTGAAAGCATAGGACGTTTGTCTGCACGAGACTCAACCCCACGGTTTAACTGAGAAAGTGCCATAATAGGCATCTCAAGCTCACGAGCGAGTAGTTTTAAACCACGAGATATCTCAGACACTTCTGCCTGTCTATCTCGTCCAGCGGTGTTCATAATTTGAAGGTAATCAATCACTGCTAACTCAATTTCAGGATGTTGCGATTTAAGCTTACGAAGTTTTGAGCGAAGCTGGTTAATCGTCACCCCTGCCCCATCATCAACAAAAAGTTTTGAGCTGTTCATCATTTCTAAACTTCCATTTAGACGTGACCACTCTTCATCATTCAAGTTACCTGTACGAAGGTTTTGTAAGTTAATCGAGGTATGTGCAGAAAGTAGTCTTAACATTAACTGTTCAGCAGGCATTTCTAAAGAGAAGAAAGCCACACCCTTACCTTTAACCATAAGATTAAGTACCATATTAAGAGCCAATGAGGTTTTTCCCATTGCAGGACGGGCGGCAAGAATAATTAAGTCACCCTTACCAAAACCTGTTGTCATCTTGTTAAGCTCAGCAAAGCCTGTGTCAACTCCAATTAAAACAGAGTTTCCACGAGCCTTCATCTCTTTAATGTACTCCATTGTGTCATGCGTTATACTAGGAGCATCTTTAAAGTCAACATTTTCATTCGCTTGCGTGATTTCATAAAGTTTTTTCTCTACAATGTCGATAACTTCCGAACTAGGAAGGTCTTCTTCCATAGTTACTTTTTTAATCTCAGTAGTAAGCCTTAAAAGATGACGTTTAATCGCCTTATCTTTAATTTCATTTACATAAGCAAGTGTGTTAGAAATAGGATTTGATGAAAGAATATCAAGCATAACCATCTCATCAAAACGCTTTTTAGCATTAAGATGTTTTTTGATGAACTCTTCATCAATAGGACGTGAATTTCTATGAAGTTCAATCATCGCCGTGTAAATCTCTTGATGCGCAGGTAGATAAAAATCATCTACTTTTAACTTCGCCTCAATGTCTTCAAACTGAGAAGGCTCAAAAACAATAGAGTTTAAAACAGAACGTTCTACATTAATATTATATAAGTTCTCTTCCATCTAAGTGTTCTCACTTTCTTTTGCTGCTTTTTCAACTTCTTCAACGAAACGATCTACTAACTCTTTTTCGTCCAGTCGAGCAACCACGTCACCCTTAACCATAACAAGACCAGAACCCTTACCATAAGCAATGGCAACGTCCGCATGTTTTGCTTCACCAATAGCATTTACCACACAGCCCATTACTGAAACATCTAAAGGAGCTTTAATATGTTTAGTGCGCTCTTCAATCTCAGCAACCGCTGTTACAAGGTCCGCTTCAATACGACCACAAGTAGGACAAGAGATAATGTTTAGACCATCTTTAAGTGCACCAGAGTCTTTTAAAATTGCCTTACCCACTTTAATCTCTTCTTCTAACTCACCCGTAATAGAAATACGCATCGTGTCGCCAATACCATCAAGTAGTAGCGCACCTAAACCAATAGAAGATTTAATCGTTGCATGAAAAATTGTTCCAGCTTCCGTAACACCTAAATGAAAAGGATAGATATTTTTAGGGCGCAAAAGACGGTAAGCATCTACTGTTCTTTGAACATCAGAAGCTTTCAAAGATATCTTAATATCGTCAAAGCCTAAGTCTTCTAAAAACTTAATGTTGTACTCTGCTGAAGCTACCATTCCCTCTGCTGTTTGACCATACTTATTTTCAAACTCTTTTTCTAAAGAACCTGCATTTACACCAATACGAATAGGAATATTTCTCTCTTGACAAGCTTTTACAATGTCTTTTACTCTAGACTTCTCCCCAATATTTCCAGGATTAATGCGAATACAGTCAACACTTTGCGCTGCAATAAGTGCTAGTTTATAATTAAAATGGATGTCCGCAACCAAAGGCAAAGATATTTGTTCTTTAATTGCCTTAAGGGCATGGGCATCTTCCATATTTGGCACAGCTACACGAACAATGTCACAACCTGCGAAATGCAGACGTTTAATCTGTTCAACCGTTGCTTCAACATTAGCAGTTTCGGAGTAAGTCATGGACTGAACAGAGATAGGAGCATCCCCACCAATAGCCACATCACCTACGTAAATTTTCTTAGTATATACTCTATTTATCATAAGGGGATTTTATCTTTTTATTTGTAAGAGTTTGCTTGAATAATTTTCTATACGAAATCTATAGGGTCCATATCAACTTCACAAAGCTGATTTTTACTCATTTTTATGGCTTTAATTAAGTCCGTACTTTTATCTGAACGTAGCAGAATTTGAAAACGAAACTTATTTGCAATTCTCTCAATTGGCGAAGGTCCATGACCTACAATCTCGATGTTAGGAGCTGAATAAAGCTTTTGAAGTACCTCATTCATTTTATTGTTGGCTACCTCTTTTTTAACATGAGCAAAGCCAAGCTTAGAGAGTTTCTTATACGGTGGATACATCTCTTTTCTAAACTCTTTTTCGTCATCTAAAAACTCTTCGTACTTTGTAACATAAGGGTCAAAGAATTCTTGGTTAAAACTCTGAACCAAAACAACTGCATCTTTTTTACGTCCACTTCGTCCTGCAATCTGAATTAAAAGAGATAAGGCTTTTTCTCTTGCTCGGTAATCACTCATCTGTAAAATATTATCAATACCTTGAATCACCGCTAAGGTTACATCATGGTAATCATGCCCCTTAGAAAGCATCTGCGTTCCAATAAGAAGGTCGATCTCACCCTCATTAAAAGAAGAGAGTAAGGCTTTAAGTTTCTTTTGCGTTGTAATCTTATCTCTGTCAAATTGAGCCACACGTAAGTCAGGGTATTTCTCTTGAAAAAACTCTACAGCTTCTGCCGTTCCTAAACGTGAAGAGAGTAAGTTACCCGTCTTACACTCAGGACAATTTTCAGGAATAGGTTCTTGAAAATTACAGTAATGACACTTAACACGACGTGCAAATTTATGAAGACTCATGCCAACATCACAATAAGGACACGTGTAGGTGTAACCACAATGATCACAAATCATGTACTTAAAGTTGGCACGTGTTGGTAAGAACAACATAGACTGTTCTTGTTTGGCAGTAGTTTTTAAAACAGCACCTTCAATGAGAGGGGTAATCTCTTCAATATGAGGTTCATACACAAAACGACGGTTTTGAGAAAAATGCCCACCTCTCAAACGAACAAAAGGAAACTTAACATAAGAAGACAAAGAAGGCGTAGCCGAACCTAAAAGTACAGGAATACCTAAAAGTTTCCCGTAATAAATTGCCATATCTCTAGCACTATAGCGCGGTCGAGAGCTTGCCTTATAAGAGTCATCATGCTCTTCATCCACAACAATAAGCCCTAAGTCTTTTATAGGTAAGAACAATGCTGAGCGAGCCCCTGCAATCACCCGAGCTGAACCCGAATAAATCTTTTCCAAAGCCTTACGCTTTTGAACCACAGTAAGCTTAGAGTGCCACATAACGACACTCTCACCAAAATGTTCTTCCAAACGAACCTGCATCTGAGGAGAAAGAGAAATTTCAGGCATCAACATCAACACACGTTTATCTTCAGCCAAAACCTTTTCAAACCACTTCATATAAATTTCTGTCTTACCTGAGCCAGTATCACCAAAAAGAAGTGAAACTTTATATTTTTGAAGTTCAACTAAAGCACTATTTTGTTTTTTTGAAAGTTCAATTGACGAATTTACACTAAATTTTTCAATTAAATGTTCTTCTTGTGAAAAAGGAACAAAAACACCAAAAGCCTCGCCCAAAGAACAGAAATAATATTCAGAGATAAACTTTGCAAACTTATATTGATTTTCACTAAAAAAAGATGGTAACAAAGAGAGAATTTCCAAAGTATCAAAATCAGGTTTTTCAACCTCACTAATAACAACACCCTCTTTTTCTTTCGAACGAAAAGGTACATTAATAATTTGCAGTTTTGAAAGTTTCTTGAAAGAAGAGTAAGTCAAAGGCTCAAGAAGTGAGCCAAAGAGAGAAATTTTGTAGTAGTACAATTAGTCAGTTAAAGCGGAGCATGCTGCAGAATTAGCACAGTCAAATACAC
>Ga0256826_1002014_pt1 | contig 12554 bp, 10 predicted proteins | sample CV79metaG_FD_185975 | JGI IMG/M metagenome (GOLD analysis project Ga0256826, IMG submission 185975) | Hydrothermal vent microbial communities from East Pacific Rise, Pacific Ocean - CV79 | ecosystem: Environmental > Aquatic > Marine > Hydrothermal vents | place: Pacific Ocean: East Pacific Rise... | reverse complement strand
ATGAAATACAGAGTTATGAATAATCGCAAACTTCTCTAAAATCATCATTATCTCGGTATCTTTACCTTCAATATTACGTTTAACATCTGTATCTTCTATACGCACCAAAAATTGGTCATCTCTCTGTTGTGCAACTAAATAGTTTAAAATGGCAACTCTAAGGTTACCTATGTGCATATCGCCAGTAGGCGAAGGGGCAAATCGAAGCATCTGTTCTCCTAAAATATATTGGTGTTATTATAGGGTTTTTTTGTTGAGAGGGGTATAAAAGGGGTATTCTATCTATTTTTTTGATTTTTAATTTCTATTTTAAGCTTTTGATGTATCACTTTTACTTGTCCTATTGTTTTAATAAAATAATTTAAACTTTTAATAGTTGCTTTTTTATAATATAATTATATTACTAAAAAAATTATACAGGAGAAAAAGATGAAAAATATTTATACAATTTTATTGTTGCCTATTCTTTTTATAGGTTGTAATGAGACAACAACGACTATAAAACCAAAAGTCAATAAAGTACCTGAAACCATGATGATGGTAGGGGGTGCATGTACTTATAAAGATACTCTCCAGCAGGTAAAAATTATAGCTATTGATGAGAAAAAAGATAAAGATTTATGTAAAAATAGTGTAGTGATTAAATATGAATTGGTAGAGAAAGTAGAAAATTTATCGGTTGTTCCTAGAGGAGAGATTAAATATAATCTATCAAAAGAGTATCTGATAGCAAAAGGTTTTGATATAAACACAATACATATATTGAAAATTTCAACTATTAAATCAGGAACATGTACACCTACTATAGAAAAGTTAACGGATATAAATATATCTGATTTTAAAAAATGGTGTAAAGAAAAATAGCACAGAGAAAAAACTCTCTTTAATATCAATAGAAGAGAGTTTAAAGTTTAATTTTTTTTACTATTTTCTTCAATTACAATTCGAAATCCAACAAAGTAGTTTCTAGAGTTCGACCCCAAATTAATACGCCGAGCCGAGCGACAATTTTCAGGTTCTGCACTCCATGCTCCACCTCTTAAACTCATCCCTTTATCGGTCTGTATTTTGTGGTGTGTTCCATCACAAGGTGTTTCATTATAATTTTCGCTATATCTATCAAGTGTCCACTCCCAAACATTTCCATACATATCGTACAAGCCCCAACTATTTGGCTTTTTTGTTCCAACATTATGTGTAACCTTGTTTGAGTTATCGCTGTACCAAGCATACTCTTTTAAAAGGCTCTCATCATTACCAAAAAAGTATTTATCAGATGAACCAGCCCTACAAGCATACTCCCACTCTGCTTCGGTAGGCAGACGAATAGTTTTAGCCTCTCGTTGGCTCATCCATTTACAGTAAGCCACAGCATCCAACCAAGTAACCCTACGAACAGGCACATCAAAACCCAAATGGGTATGTTTCTCTTTTGGAACTTCTGCTCCTGTAGCTTGGGCATACAACATATAATCCTCGACCGTTACTAGATACTTTGACATCAAAATATCATAATCTATAGTAACCTCATGAACTGGCATCTCATTTATTCTATACTCACTACCCATCAAAAAACTACCACGAGGCAGTTGAACAAAATTCTCTTTTATCACTTTTAATCCTATTTTTTAGGAATTAGTTTAGCAAAATAAACCATGATTTACTTTACTAATCAAAAAATATAATAATAAAAAAGAGGCTATCTTCTAATTTCCATCTTAAAAAGCAGAAATTAGAAGATAAAAGATTATCTAGTTTTGAACAACTCTATGTCCAACAAATTTAGAGTAGTTGTCTAAGATTAGACCACCTTTTCTAAATCCAAGTCCACAACCTTCGTAAGCAAAGAATACACCAGCTTGGTAACTGTCACCTTTGGTATCGGTTGGAAGCTCGGCATACTCTTGATAGATGACACCAAACTCTCCATATTCACCATCGGTCTCTGCTAATACTTTATGCTCTTTGTCAACAATAACGGTGTTTGCTCCTTCACGCCCAAAAATTCTCTTTTCAACTTGTGCTTTTCCCTCTAGTGGGTCAAAGCTTGTCTCAAGAAGAAGTGGATGATTTGGGTATAAATCCCATAGAATCTTCATAAATGCTTTTGATTGGAACATCAATGTATAAGCAGGATTAAGAATAATTGCCTTTTGATTTCTCATGATTTGTGTTAAAAGCAGTGCCAGTTCGCTCTCATCAATTCCAATATCTTCCCAAGGGATTAGTTTGAACCAATACTCATAGCTTTCACCTTTATAGAATACACCATCCTCTCCAAACTCAACATCATCAACATATGCAAACTCTGTTACATATCCTGCTTCGTTGGCAATGGTCTGAAGAAGCTTAACGGTACTCTCCTCCTCTTCGTTATCTTTTACCGAAGAGAATAAGATTTTCCAACCCTCATAATGGTCATCAAAACTCTCTACATTCTCTTCCATTAAAATCATACGTTTAAAGTTATCACCCAATGCCTCATAGAGGTTATTAAATTGGTGTGACTCTTCCATATTGTTTAATTTCAAGATTGCCCACTGTAAGATAGAGGTTTCAAAGAGTGATGTTGGGGTATCTGCATTAAACTCAATAAGTTTAATTGGCTTACCATCAATACCACCTGCAAAGTCAAAACGACCATACAAGTGCCAATGAACATCATTGTCCCAACTCATTTTAACAGCATCAATTAGGTTAAATGGAATTCCTATCTCATGAAATAGCTCATTTTCAATAACATAATCACCAGCTTCAGCAAACATATCATAAAGCTCGTTCGCTGCTTCATAGTAAGCATCTGCTTCATCTGTAGAGATTTCAACAATTTCAGAAGCCACATAAGGAGTCTGGTCTGGGTCAGTATGCCAATAGAAACCAATCTGTTCTAAATATTTGTTATCTGGTAACTTAACAGGTGTTAATTTCACTTCTTAACCACCAAAACTTGAACTTCTTGTTGAAGTTGATTTTTTGTTACTAAAGAAACCAGATTTTTTAGGTGTTGATGAACCTGTTGAACTTGGTCTACTGCTACTCATTCTACTGTTTGCACTTCTTGCTTTTGAGAAACTACTTTGAGAACGAGAGTATGTTTGAGGAGAACGGTAACTTGTTCTTCTATTCTGTTCATAGTTTTTATTACCAGACAATTTATTCATCAATGCAGCACCCAACATACCTGCTGCCATACTTGCCATAAGTGTCCCTGCAAGACCCAATCCACCAGACTCTTTTACCTCATCAGGATTTTTAGTTAGGTTTGATGTTCCTGCTTCTACTTTTGCCTCTTCCTCTTTTACAAGCTTATCAATCTCTGCTTGTGTCAAGATTCTCTCTGTACCATTTACATCTCTTAAGATTACTCTTGATGATACACTTGGCACCTCATCAATAATCTTATAGTCTGTTTTATTGGTATCTTTATTGATAGACTCTTGAATGGTAACTGTTGCACCCTCTTTTTTAATAGCTGGGGCTTCTGTGGCCTTTGGTTCCTCTTTTGGTGTATCTCCACCACAACCTGTTAGCGTTGCAATAACTAAAGCGCCCATACTTCCTGCTATTGCATAATTTGAAATCTTTTTTATATGTCTATTCATTAATATTCCTTTTTTAGTTATTCACAGCTTATTCACTGCTGTGAATAAACTATAAAAGTTATTATTTTAGTAGTAAACTACAGTGCCAATGTTGCCACTTTTGCAACACGTGAAGCAAATGCTGACTTATCTTTTGGCTCTAAACCTTCTGATAATCTAGCAGAGTCTAACAGAATCCATGCCATATCTGCAAAAGTATCCTTATCCTCTAACTTGTCCAGCTTTTGAATCATAGCATGTTCAGGGTTAACCTCTAAAATAAGTGGTGTCTCTGGCATCTCTTGTCCCATTTGTGCGAACATATGAGCCATTCCAGCCATTGGGTCATTGGCATCTTTAACCACACAAGATGGACTTGATGTTAAACGTGTAGTGGTTTTAACCTCTTTAACCTCTTCGCCAAGAACCTCTTTAATTCTTTCAGTCAAACCTTTAAACTCTTTAGAGATTTCCTCTTTCTCCTCTTTGGTTTTAGAATCAGGTGCATCAATGGTGGTTACATCTTTAAGTGTCCACTCTTTATAAGTTCCAATTGTTGGAGAGACAATCTCATCAATCTCTTTATCATCCATAATAAGAACTTCAATATTGGCTTTTTTATAGGCTTCTAAAAGTGGAGAGTTTCTCAATACATTCTCATCCTCTCCTGCAATATAGTAAATCTCTTTCTTTTCAGAGTCTCCACGACTAATATAATCTGCAAAGCTAACCATTCCCTCTTCGGTTGATGATTTATATTTAACAATATCTAAAAGTAACTCTTTATTGGTATGGTCTTGGAAAATTCCCTCTTTAATTACTTTATTGTACTCTTTTGTAAAGGTCTCTGCATTGTCTCCTTTAAGCTTTTTAATTGCTTGAAGAATCTTTTTGGTAGAGGTCTGTTTAATATTTGCTAAAATTTTATTTGATTGAAGAAGCTCACGGCTTACATTCAGTGGTAAATCTTCTGAATCAATAATACCTTTTACAAAACGTAAATAAGTTGGTAATAGCTCTTTATCATCATCTGTAATAAATACACGTTTTACATAAAGTTTTACACCCGATTGGTAATCAGCACGGTATAAATCCATTGGTGCTTTTTTAGGAATATAGAAAAGGGTTGTAAACTCATTTGCACCCTCTACTTTATTATGTAAATAGGTTAATGGTTCATCATCTCCATGTGCTAAACTTTTGTAGAACTCTATATAGTCCTCTTTTTTTAAGTTAGATTTTTGAACAGTCCAAAGAGCAGTTGCCACATTGGCTTGTTCTGATTTTTTAACCTTTTTAGTTACAGCATCATCTCCCTCACCTGTGGTTTCATCTTCCCAAAAGTGCATCATAATTGGGTAGGCGATATGGTTAGAGTATTTCTTAACAACCTCTTCTACTCTCCACTTATTTAAGAACTCTTTCTCTTCCTCTTTTAGCTTAATATAGATAACTGTTCCATGCTCCTCTTTTACTACAGGTTTAATCTCAAATTCACCTGTACCATCGGTACTAAACATATAGGCTTGGTCTTCACCTGCTTTTTTAGTAATTACATCTACCTTTTCAGCCACCATAAATACAGAGTAGAAACCAACACCAAATTGACCAATAAGATTTGAATCTTTTTTTGCATCGCCAGTTAAACTCTCAACAAATGATTTTGTTCCAGATTTGGCAATTGTTCCAAGATGAGAAATTAAATCCTCTTCATTCATTCCTAGACCATTGTCCATAATGGTTAAAGAGCCATCTTTATCATCTATATTAATATTTATTTGACCTGTCCAGTTCTCTTCTTTGAATGCCTCATCAGTCAACTGCATATAATTAAATTTATCTATTGCATCACTTGAGTTTGAAATTAACTCTCTAATAAAAATCTCTTTATTTGAGTAGAGTGAATGAGTCATTAATTTTAAGAGCTGACCTATCTCTGTTTGAAACTGATGTTTTGCCATCGTTATTAATCCTTATGTATTATAAAATTTTTCAGGATTATAATATATTTTTCTTTTTTTTTCAAGAGTTTAGTAAATTTTATAAAAAAAGCTTAGTCTATAAGACTAAAGTGAATTTTTTTCTTATTTGTTGTTATTATGTAAGTAAAATTTAGTTTTTTCTCTTTATTTACAGTTTATAATTGTATAATTCCATTTAAATTTGTAGATAGGAGTTTTATTTTATGAAACTAAAGAGAATGGTCTTGTTAAGTATTCTGCTTGTTCTTTTGCCAACAATTTTTTTGAATGCAAAAGATATTAATATTTTGGCGTATGTGGATAGAGGGATTAAATATTATCCTAAGTATGTTCGAAAAGGTCATATAAAATATGGAAAAGCAAGTTGGTATGGAAAACCTTTTCATGGAAGAAAGACAGCCAATGGTGAACGCTACAATATGTATAATATGACAGCTGCACATCGTACTTATGCTATGGGAACACTCTTAAAAGTAACCAATTTACGAAATAAACGTTCTGTAAGAGTAAGAGTTAATGACCGTGGACCTTTCTATAATACACGAAATATTGACCTATCTTATGGTGCTGCTAGAAAATTAGGAATGGTAAATAAAGGGGTAGGGAGAGTTAAAATTGAAGTTATATCCTCAGGTTTAAAAAGAAAAACTACCAAACGTTCTAAAAAAAAAGAAAACATTAAGAAGATAGCAGTAAAAAGAATAAAAAAGAAGATTTCTAATAATCCCAAGGATGTTAATCATATTATAGTAACATCAAAAAAAATAGAGAGAAAACAGAAGATACAAGTGGCTTCTTTTTTAAATCAAGCCAATGCGTATAGTTTTAAAAAAAAGTACAACTTGAAACATTCTCTTATTGTGAAAAAGTATATTAAATCAACAAAAAAAACAACCTATAAAGTTGTAATTAAGTGTACTCCATGGGAAGCAAAACAGCTCCTAAAATCTAAAAAGTTTTCAGGAGCATATCTGCTTTCATAAAATAGAGTTAATTACTCTATTGTACCCAGCCCAATCGTTCTGGTTGGTCTGAGAAATTTGCTGTAACAGGTATACGAACTGTCATGTTTTTTCTTAAAGTTGCCCCTTTACTACGAATCCCTCTGTTTGCTTTCACAATAACATTTGCTTCGCTAGAGCTTCCATAATAAATACCAGCCAACTCTTTAACTGTCATTGAATAAGGAAGACGTACGTTTATCCATGGTGTTCCATGAGTAACTTCAGAAGCTGTATCTTCTGTTGCATTTAATGTACTCATCCCCATTAATAATGAGAGACTTATAGCTATTTTTAAAAAACCTTTTTTCATTTCTATTTCCTAATATTTAAAATGTGAACATTTATTATACAGCTTAACAACTTAATTTCATAAAAAAATATTCTTTTAAATATTATTTGTTAATTATGTTTAAAATTGTAACTACTCCACTTTTCTAAAAGCACAGAGTTGAGAGGCTAATATATCGGTTATGGTCTCTCGTCTGTTAATAACATGTGTAAGATTTAAATCTGAAATACTCTCCTCTTCAGACTTATTTTTAACCGTTACAATTGAATTTATATCTTCTCCAAAAGAAGAGATATTTTCTGCAATTAAACGTAGTTGATGAGGATTGCTAATTGTTGTAATGGTCGCTAAAGAGTGTTTAATATCAAAATGTTCCAGTATGCTTTTTTGTGCGGCATTGGCTAAAAAGATGGATTCCTCTCCATTGGCAATTGCATCATCTACCAATTTTACATCATGCTCTAAAATGACATAGAGTACATCTTTCTTCTTTAAACGCTCTACCAACAGCTTACCAACTGCACCATAACCACATACAATAATATGATCTCTATATCCTGTTGAAACCAATGCACGTTCTCTTAAATCTTTTGGCTCTACAAAAAGTAAATCGGCAAAGAATTTAATATTTTTAAGAATGAATGGGGTCAATATCATAGATAAAACAACCGTAATAATCATTACTTGATTTGTCTGAACAGAAATAAGTTCGTTACTTCTTGCTAAAGCAAAAATCGCTAAAGCAAACTCTCCCACTTGCATAAGAGCCAACGAGCTTTTTAAAGCTGAACGTCCTTGCATAAAGAATCGTAATGATATAAAAAGAACCAACGCTTTTAAGAACATAATAGCTACTAAAAGCCCTAAAATAATAAGACCGAAATCTCCAATAATAGATATATCTATCTGCATTCCAATGGTTACAAAGAAAATTCCTAAAAGAATGTCTCTAAAGGGAACCAAGTCAGCTTCAATTCTGTAACGATATTTTGTCTCGGCAATGGTCATACCTGCAATAAATGCACCCAATGAGAAAGAGAATCCAAAATGTTCTGCCAAAACAGATGCACCAATAACTGTTAATATAACCGATGCTAAAAATATCTCTTCAGATTCAGAAGTTGTTACCCAATCAAAAAAGCGTTCAATAAAAAACTTACCAACCACAAATAGAATCACAAAAACAATAATCGCAGATACAATAGTATGAATCAATAGTTCAGAGACAGAAGCATTTTCAGATGTAAAGATAGAAATCATCAAAAGCATAGGAATTACAGCTAAATCTTGAAAAAGTAAAATTCCCAATGTAACCCGTCCATAACCAGAGTGAATGTCTCCATTCTCATTAAGAACCTTTAGTACAATGGCTGTAGAAGAGAGAGAGAGTGCCATACCAATAACAATTGCATTTTTAATCCCAACATCAAAAAATGTATGTGTTAAAAATGTAAAGAGAAGCCCCGATAAAATAACCTGCAATGCTCCATAAACAAAAACCTCTTTTTTCATCGCTTTCATGTGTGAGATAGAGAACTCCAAACCTATCGTAAACATAAGAAAAACAATACCAAATTCGGCAAGATGAGACAATGTCTCTTTTGAGTGTTCTCCAAAATCAAAGATTTGTGTAATAATCAAACCAGTGAAAATATACCCTATAACCGTGGGTATATCAATCTTTTTAAGAAAAACATTGACAACCGTAGCAATGGCTATGGTTACAATAAGTCCTATTAGTAAATGCTCCATAAATACTCCTGAATTAAATTTATATTTTATATTTAATAAAAGAATAAGAATTGTGAAATTTTACTCTTTGTTATAATATATATAACTTTTATCTTCAAGATAGCCAAAGCTACACATTTTTCTAAATGTTAAAAGAGAATCGTTTCAATACTCTACTTTAGATGAGATTTAAATGCCATTTTTGTTTTAGAGAATGGAGCCAGAGAGTGGAACTTAAATTGAATATGTGTATATTCACTCCCTTTTGCTACTCTTTTTCCTTTACCATAAATTACATATAGATTTTCACCATAATCAAAACTCTTTCCACCATCTATTGAAAACAGGATTTTACAAGAACCTTCACAAGTAGCAGAGCCTCTAAGATAGGTTGTTTTAAATGGAATAGGATTAACAACTACTATATCTTTTTTGGTTACTCTAGAGATATTTGTTAGTCGATTAAGATAGAGCAAAGTTGCTCCATGTTGTAGACGTACACCCTTTTTAATGGGTATCAACTTTTTACTTTTTATCCCCAATGAATCAATCGCTATCTGCTCTTCAAATACGGCTTTCTCCAACTTAATATTAGAGAGAGGATTTTGGGCATAAAGAGAAGTACCTAAAATTGAAACCATTGTTAAAAATCTATAAAACATCTAAACTCCTTTGTTGTTTTTTATAGATTTTAGCATAAATTTGGGGAGGAATATAGAAAAATTCCATAGGAAAACTATCTTTAAGAAAAAGATAACATCTTCATGGTTTCAAAATCATTTTTTAAAATATTTTTTCGGATTTTAGAAGCCTGTCTGTCACTTTTTTTCTGAATTCGTTTATAAAAAAGTAAAATTAAATATCGTCCAATCCAAGAGCCAATATAATATTTAAACTGTCTCCGAATCCAATCTGAAGATTTATTGACCAGTAGTTCATCTTCTAAGCTTACTACTCTTTGCACGGTTCCTGCTTCTCCTTTTCTAGCTGTTCGTCCAAAAAGTTGCATATCTATCCGTTCAGAGTCATGGCGTTCGGTAGCAATCACATGAAGCCCACCTATTTCTAGAGCTTCTTTAACCACTTTTATATCTGTTCCTCTTCCTGCCATATTGGTAGCAATAGTTACCATTGCTAACTCTCCTGCTTTAGCAATAATCTCTGCTTCCTCTTTATGGTAAAGGGCATTTAAAATTTGATGAGGAATAGATAAAGCTGTTAATGCTTTAGATAGATTTTCACTATCTTCAATACTTCGTGTTCCTACTAAAATAGGTTGCTTTTGTTGGTGTATTTTGCCTATCTCTTCTACCACTAAGAGCCATTTCCTCTCTTTTGTTGCCACAATTTTTTCTTTTAGTATCTTATACTTATTTGGGATTCGTTTAGGGATTTTCATGGTAGGTAGATTATAAATGTGCCACAGTTCAGGTTCTAGTTTCTGTAGTGTTCCACTCATTCCTGAAATATTTTTATAGAAACGAAAAAAACGCTGGAAGCTCATTTTTATGTGGGTTTCAGTTGGGTCACTAAAGGGAATATTCTCTTTTGCCTCTATTGTTTGATGTAATCCATTTCCCCATGAACGGTTGGGCATCATACGACCCGTTTTAGAATCTACAATAATAAGTTTCTCTTCCATAATCACATAATCTACCCCTTTTAGATAAAACTCCTTGGCAACAATTGCCTGTTTAATTAGATATTCTCGTCTATTTTCAGATCTCCATAAAGGAGATATAGATTTACTTAGGTTTTCAATAAGCTCTTTTCCTTCTTGAGTAAAGTAGACCTCTTTATGTTTATTGTTTAAATTGTAGTGTTTCTTTTTGATTAAATGATTGGCAATACCTTTCATTGAAGAGATGGCATCCATTAATGGCTTGTTCTCTTTTGGTACAGAGATAATTAAAGGGGTAGTTGCTTCATCAGCTAAGAGGCTGTCTGCTTCATCAATAATAATATTATGTAGCCCTTGTAAAACTTCTCCTTCTGTTGACTCATGTTTAAGATTTTTAAGTAGGAATTGATTAAAATTTTCTGCATAACTACTCTCTCTTTGGTCACGAAGAAAATCGGCTAAAATTTCATTACTGGTAGCATAGACAATAGATTTTTGATAGTTGGTTTGGCGTTCCTTATTCTTCATTTCTCCATCAATAAATCCAACTGTTAATCCACACAATTGGTATAGAGGCTCTAGTGTTTTGGAGTCTCTTTCTGCTAAGTAGTCATTAGAGGTTACAATATGACATGGTTTCCCTCCCCATGCTTGAAGGATGGCTGTTAACCCTGCTGTAATGGTTTTTCCTTCACCTGTGTGCATCTGAATAATAAAGTTTTTATACATTGCCAAAGCCCCTAAAATCTGTACTGTATAGGGACGAATCTGTAAGCTACGAAAAGAGGCTTCACAAGCAATGGCAAACGCATGAAGTAGAATATCCTTTCTCTCTTTTGTACTGGAAATTTTAATTTTTTGTCGAATCTCTAAAATTTTTTGAGCAAACTGTTGCTCATTTAATAGCTCATAGCTAAGGCTTAATTTTGCTATTTTTTTGGCTTCTTGTAAGAGAAAAAGACGATGGGGATAGAGTCTATAAGCTCTCCCCACTCCTCCATTAATAAACGCATCAAACCCACTTAAGGGTTTAATCTCTTCTATAACATCCATTTTTGTGTAAGCTTGTGCTAAATTGAGCATGATAGTTCCTCTAAATTTGATATTTTCGTTGCATCAGCTGTTTCATATATCGGCTAAATTTAGACCATAATGAACGTTTTTTTAAGGCGATATGTAAAACACCTGAGTGATGATGATAGAGTTGAATAGAGCTACTGTTTAGCTCTACATTGGCACGAATTTCAAAGAATGCTTCTACACTTTTTTTTCCTGATGGGTCTTCTTGTGAAACTTTAATGTCTCCTCCTCCAAACCAACCCAATACAGCCGAAGGTAAGATATGTTGTTTATACGGAATAAGATTTACATCACTAATCTTAAAGGTTTGATACTCTAACCCTTTGAGCTTTAGCGTAGAGTTATTAAAATGCTCTTTTTCAAATAAATCATACGCTTTTTCTTGGGGAACAATAGCAATAAAATGAAAACCTTCTTGGGGAATAATATCACCAAGGTGTGTTCCCTTGTTAATAAAACTTTTTGTTAATGAAGTAATATTTTTAGAAATCCATACACCTGAAATTTCAGCATAAATCAATAACTTATTCCGTTTCTCTTTTAACTTTTTTATCTTATTCTTTAGAAGTAAAACCCGTTTTTTTAGTGGTTTTAAATCAGAAATATCTTGTTGAGCTTTTAACTCTAAAGCCAAGGTTTTCTCTAGCTTTGTTTCAAGTGATTTAATCTCTAAATCCATCTCTTTATTAACCAACATAGCGATAAGCTCTCCTTTTTTAACTGTTTCCCCATTTTTAAGAGCAACTTTTATAAGGTAACCTTCACTAGGAGTATAAACAGAAGAGAACCCTTTGGCATAAAGAACACCTGAGGCATGAATAGAGTTTGGAACAGGAACAAAGATAAAAACCATTAAAAATAGACTCATAAAGAGTGTTGAAATTACGATAGCTCTTTTTCGCTTTTGGTTAAGTTCAGAAGAGGTGACAAGGTATTTAAATAGTGAATAGATAGGTTTAATTAACCACATATAGAGTGACATCATACCTACAATAACCCCAATCACAAAAATTTGATCTGCTACAAAAAACATAATAGTTAAAGAGACCAAAAGCCTATAGATATAACTTAATATGGCATAACTATTTAACCAGAAAGTCTCTTTTTTTGAGCGACTTGGAGGAAATATATGCTCTATTTTAAAGATATTTTTTTTAAAAAAGTAGAGAAATTGCTGATTAGCACGTTTTGATAAATTAGGAATTTCTAACCAATCTGAAAGCATATAATAGGCATCAAGTTTAAGCAGAGGATTGGCATTAAAGA
>Ga0256826_1002013_pt1 | contig 12556 bp, 10 predicted proteins | sample CV79metaG_FD_185975 | JGI IMG/M metagenome (GOLD analysis project Ga0256826, IMG submission 185975) | Hydrothermal vent microbial communities from East Pacific Rise, Pacific Ocean - CV79 | ecosystem: Environmental > Aquatic > Marine > Hydrothermal vents | place: Pacific Ocean: East Pacific Rise... | reverse complement strand
TTATGGGAATTGTACTCTTGTCTGCTCCTATGCTCATACAGCAATCTATGCAAAGTGGTAATGTTGCGTTACAACAAGAAGCCATTGCCGCGGCTGCTTCTCAAACAGCTATTGTACTCTCAATGCATTGGGATGAAAATAATAGTAATATCCCTATAGGTGTTTCCCCTATTCTCGATACAAATAGAGCCCCGTTTGATTTTAACATAACAACTGCTCCTTTAGGACTAATAAATGTCGCCAGTAGAAACAGTGCTGATGGAAATACTACACTCTTCCCCTCTACTATTTTTGGTACAGATGAAACCAATGATACAGATACCAATGAGTCTAGCTATATTGACTTTGATGATGTTGATGACTACGATAATCAAACATTTGGAATATCTATTTTTAACAATGAAAAAACCTCTTCAGATATAGGAGACTACGTAGATGTTAACATTAGTATGGAGACAATGATTAACTATACTGAAGATAGAATTACAACAGGAGATACTTTAGCACTCAATGGTACGGATATTATTTTGAATAATAAAATTAACAACACTCCTTTAGGAGCCATTAGTAATATTAAATTTGTTCAAGTTAATTTAACATCAAAGAGTGGTATCAAAGAGTTGGATAAGAATATAACCTTTAAAGCATTCTCATGCAATATCGGAACATTTCTTCCTGAAGATAAAGGTGGACTATTATGAAAAAAGCATTTAGCTTAATAGAGGTTATTTTTGTTTTAGTTATATTAGGAATAGTAGCCTCTATCTCTTCTCAAATCATTGTACAAGTGTATGAAGGATATATCGTTCAAAATGCCCTCTACAAAACAACGACAAAAACGGAATTGGTCGCCAATCAAATTGTAAACCGTTTAACCTATGCCATAGATGGAACAACCATTGCAAAAGACATCATTAACCCAGGTACAGTAGAAGGAACAAATTGGATAAGATTAGAAGATATTCCTGCTACAGACAACAACTTTACAACAGTTGAATGGATTGGAGCAGACTACGATAGCTTTTCTGCTGGAGCAACACCCTTTTGGAGTGGTGTTGCTAACTATGAAACAGCCAACACAAATAGCTTCGTAACCCCTGGTTCTCAACTGAATAATGCCAATACGATTATTAGTAACCTCTCTAATGGAGAAGTTGACTTGGATAGCAATACGACACAACAACCTGCTGTTCTTTTTATTCAAAAAGCCAAAGAGTACCGTGCAGGAGAAAAATATTCTCCTCAATGTATGGGGTTAATAGATGCGAATAGTTCATGTATTTTTCGTGTAGCAAGAAACAGTGATGACAACCTCTCTTTCCCTGATGGGGTTCCATTAGGAACAATTATTACAGAGAGATACAAACTGGCATGGTCAGCTTACGCTTTAGTTCCTGAAGATTTAGATGGAGATGGTCTCTTTAACCTTTATCTCTACTACAACTACCAACCATGGGAAGGGGAACTCTTTAGCTCAGTTGCAAACAATAGAAAACTACTTATGACCAATGTTTCTGTTTTTAAATTTACAGAAAATGGTGGAGTAATACAACTTAAGATATGTGCTTCTGAAAATATTGGTCAAAACTTTAATATATCCAGTTGTAAAGAGAAGGCAATTATACGATGATGAAAAGAAATAAGACAAGCAAAAAAGCCTTCTCTATGATAACAGCTATCTTTGTAATAGTGATTATGGCATCTCTAACTGCACTAATTATGAATATTTCAGGGAGAACCATAAAAGGAACTACCTTGCAATATCAGAAAGAGCAAGCACAACTCTTGGCAAGAAGCTATACTGAATTGGCTATCTTATATGCGATACACTATGATCGAACAACCACTCCCGATTGTCTTGAAAGCATTAGTGACCACTTTGGAGAAGCAGGCGATGATGGCTATGATATACGTATGAACATTAAATATATAGGAAATAATAACTTACTCAATGGATGTAATAAAACTATTTTAGCCAATGGAACAATAGGAAATGGTGCAACATGGGCAAATCAAAGTACAGGATTTGACAAAACCATCTCATTAGTAATAGATATATTCATAACCTACAAAGATTTTGATGACCCTGCCAACCGAGATATTACGTATCATCGTAGAACTTTACAAAAACTTTAATATTTTTTACATATAAATATTAATTTTTAGCCTCTATTTACTATCCATTTATCTATTCTTGGTATAATATCTTTACAAAACATTCACAGATATAAAATGTGATATGTTGTTTGTAAAACAAGATAAAAGGATAAATCATGAGTAAAAATATAGTGGGAAGACGTTTTGACCTATCAGACTCTATCAGAGAGCATATCTCTGCAAGTATTGATGCGTTAGACATGTACAATTTAGAAATTATTTCAAGCAACACTATTGTAACAGCAAACAATAAATCTAAAGAAGGAGTTTCTGTAGAACTTGTTCTTAACCTAAAAGATAAAAACACTATTGTTATTACTCAAAGAGATAAAGACGTATACTCTGCAACTGATGTTGCGATTGACAGAGCAAAAAAAGCACTTAGAAGACATGCTGATAAAATCAAAAGTCACAAAGTAATGTCTTTTAAAGATTTAGGACTCGATGCAGAAGCTGTACTTGACCTAGAGCCAGAAGAAGTAGAGTTGGTACCTATGGATTTAGAACTTCATAAACCACTTGATTTTGATGAAGCTATTGATGCACTAAAAGCAGAGAAAAAACGACAATTTATCGTATTTAATGACCATGATGGTTTAATGCGTGTAATGTACAAAAGAGCTGATGGAAAATTCGGTTTATATTAATAGACAACTTTTGTGCGTTGAGAAACGCACTTTAGAGGCTTTTTAGCCTCTCTTTCCCTGCATGAACAATATGTTCATCCTCTGCCAAATCCAACCATTTAAACTGCATTCCACTCTGAACCGTTCCATCCACAATATCCCCAGAATTTCTAAACTTTAAATCCAACCGTGCTATCTCAAATCCACTCTCTGTTTGCGTAAACGACTCTAAACGACTGTTCTTTTTATTATTTGTAAAGAGATAACAGTAACTCTTTAACCCCAAACGCCCTACCCTTCCACGCAGTTGATGAAGCGTTGCCAAGCCCAAACGTTCTGCCCCTACAATAACAATAAGAGTTAACCGTGGTAAAGAAATTCCTACTTCCACCACCGTGGTCGCCAAGAGAATGTTTCCCTGCTCCCTAAATTCGCTAAGTACCTCTTCTTTCTTTTTATCTTTTCCATGCGTCAAATATACTTTTTCAAATCGCTTTTCCCAAAAACCTCGCCCCTCTTCTAGTGATTGATAGGGAATTTCTCTACTCTCTTCTACTAAAGGATAGATAATCAAGACTTGATGATTTTGAGCAATCTCATTTTTTATCTCTTCTAATAACTCAGAAAAATCTGTTTTATCAATAACTCGGCTTGTAATCTCTTTTTCAAAAGGGGTACTCGTAATCAAACTCACATCAATCAATTCAGACTGCATCATCGCTTGTGTTCGTGGAATGGGTGTCGCCGAAAACTGCAAAAAATGTGGTTTAAGTTCATCACTTGCCATCATCGCTTCCAAAGTAGCACGTTGTTTTGTTCCAAAACGGTGCTGTTCATCCACCATAACCAGTGGAGCTTTTGGCATATCCTCTTTAAAAAGAATGGCATGCGTTCCAATAATAAAATCGACCTCCAAATAGTCTCCTTCACTCTTTTTACCTTGCATCACTAATGCTATCGTCATCTCTTTTGGTAAATATTTTTTTGCCTCTTCATAAATCTGAAGTGCAAGCAGTGAAGTAGGAGCCATTAAGATACTCTTTTGAGGATATGCCATCACAGCTGATGCCAAAATAACCATCGTCTTCCCCGAGCCAACATCGCCAATAACCATCCGTTTTGTTGCTTTTTTACTGGAAGACAAATCTATTTTTATCTCATCAATAACCATTTTCTGTTCTGCTGTCAATTCAAAGGGTAGATTTTGAACAAAGGTCTCTATTGAACCCTTTAAACTTGCCAATGCAGGAAAATCTGCCCGTTTACCTTTTAACTTTTTAATATAGTTAAACGCTTCTATAAATTTTAAAACTTCTTTATCATACTCTTCTATCTGTTTTCTATTTTTAGGATAATGCAAACCCAAAAGCGTTGAAACTTCATGACTGTTTAATCCTTCTGCATAGAGACTTTGTTCTGTAATATAACACTCTATTAACGAATGCATACTGCTCTCTTTTAGTACCGTACTGTACTTCGGAAGAATCTCTCCTATTTTTTTGAGAGACTTTGCTTGATTCATCTGCAAGTGTCCCTTGTACTCCTCTACCCGACCTTGAATGTAATGATGAGAACCAAGCGTATAAAGTTTATGATGATACGGAGTAACTCGAAACAACATTGAATTAAGTCGTTTATTAAACCGTGGAAGATAAAATGAAAGACGCAATCGACCATTAATAAACGAAACCTCATCTACTTGTGCTTCAAAGGTTTGAACTTTTCCGACTTCAATCGTTTGACTTAAACTGCTATCCTTATAGGACGAGGGAATTAGTAATGCTAAATCCAATAAAGAGACAATTTTTAACTTTTGAAATAGTAACTTGGCTTCCTGCACAATGCTTCCTTTTAAATTCTAAAAGATATTATACAGAAAATCTCACAAAGCAAATAAAAAATATCAAATGGTTACATAGAAATATTTTAAAACAAAAAAAAATTAAAAAAAATCTTCTTTTTAAAAAATTAAGCTATAATAGGGGTTAAGGTTTAAATGTGATTAAAATATTCATATTTGTTAGATTCTCTATTTAATTGTTAATTTTAGTAACCTTAATATTTTTTAGCACTCAACTCGTATGACAAATCCCATTTCCATCACTTTTTTGTCATAGACTACAAAATATTTTAATAAAGGATAATCATTACACCTCTTGCAACAAGTAATACACATCATTTTAATATTTTATATATAGAAGAAGACTCTTTTACAAGAGAAGCTACCTCTACTTTACTAAAAAAGTTTAGTAACCATTTAATTACTGCAAAAGATGGTTTAGATGGCTTCCAAAAATTTCAACTAAACTCTGTAGATTTAATTATTAGTGATTTAAATATACCTCGATTAAACGGCATAGACTTTATACGAAAAATTCGTGACTTGAATAGAGATGTTCCCATTATTATAACCTCCACAAACTACGATGCAAAAGTATTGCAAAACAGCATTAACTATGGGGTACAAGGCTTTATTTCAAAACCTATGGATATTAAAAAACTGCAAGAGCAAATATCCTCTATTAAAAAAAACCGTAAACCCTCCTCGTATCATATTATTAATACAACCCATCCACAAGAGGAGTTTCATAATTTTTTAACACCTTTTAAAAACACGGTTGTCGTTCTAATAAAAATAGAAGAGTTCAAATATCTCAACAAATTTTTAACACAAAAAATTAGTAAAAAGCTTCAAAATATCTTTGCAAAAGAGCTGTTAAAACACATTCCTAGCAAATGCAATTTTTCTAAAATTTATCTGCTTGAAAATGGAGAATTTGTGTTTGCCAAAGAGTATGACTCCAGTGCAGAGACAAAAAACTTTTATAATGAAGTTAAACTATTTCAAAAAAAGGTTAATGCTGCAAAAATAAAAATTGGTACAGTTGATTACACTTTATCTATTTTAGCCAGTCTCTCCTATGGAACAAATGCGTTAGAAAATGCAAAAGTGGGCATGTCAAAACTACTGGAAAACAAACAAGACTTTATTATTGCAAACGAGTTGGTTGAAAAAGAACAGCAATATGCTCGTGAAAAATTGCGAACCTTTAAAATGATACAAGAGGCAATAGATTCGTACAATATTGTCTCTTATTTTCAACCCATTGTCAACAACAAAACCAAAGAGATAGAAAAGTATGAATCCCTTGTACGACTGATTGATAAAGATCAAAACATTGTCTCTCCCTATTTCTTTTTAGATACAGCCAAAGAGAGTAAATATTATCAAAAGATAACCTCCATTGTCTTGAAAAACTCTTTTCAAGCTCTCTACAATACAAAAATGAACATTAGCATCAATCTCTCTTCTTTAGATATAGAACAAGAAGAGACAAAGCAAGACTTTTTTTACTTGTTAGAACAACATAAAAAAGAGGCACATAGAATTGTTATTGAGCTTCTTGAAGATGAAAAAATAAAAGATAAAAATACGATTAAAGATTTTATAAAAGAGGTAAAAAAATTCAATGTCAAAATTGCCATTGATGATTTTGGAGCAGGTCTCTCCAACTTTTCAAGGGTCTTAGAGTATCAACCCGACTATATTAAAATTGATGGTTCACTTATTAAAAATATAGAGCAAGATAAATTTTCTAAAGATATGGTCGAAACCATTGTTCATTTTTCTAAAAAACAGAACATCAAAACCATTGCAGAATATGTTGAAAACGAAAATATTTTCAACATTCTTTGCGACTTAGGCATTGATTACTCCCAAGGGTACTATTTTGGAAAAGCAGAGGTGTTATGATTTCGGACACGAGATTTTCCTACCTATTTAAAGTTATTACCTTAGCTCTTCTCTATTTTATAGCAGGTAAAATTAGTTTTGCTATCTCCAGTGAAAACAGTATTGTAAGCATTGTGATTTTTACATCAGAAGGTTTTGCTTTGGCTTCCGTCTTACTCTTTGGACGTAAATTATGGTTGGGTATCTTTATAGGACAATTCTTCCTAACCTATAACGCACTACCCCTTTACGGAACAGCAAGTATTGCTATTATTAACTCGTTAGAAGCCATTTTAGCCGTTACCCTCTTTAAGTATTTTAAACTGAATATTCAACTCTTATCAACAAAAGATGTCTTTGGACTTATCGGCTTAATTGTCTTTATTTTACAACCACTATCAGCACTTTTAAGCAATACCATACTCCTTAATTTCTCATTAATTGCACCAAGTGAATTTTATAAAAGTGTTTTTTCTTGGTGGTTTGGAAACATTATGGGACAAATTTTAATCACACCCACACTCATTCTACTCTACACCCGATGGAAACGTGTCAAGATAATAGAACTTATTGGAGTGGGTCTCTTTTTTGCCTCTACCTCCTACCTATTTCAGGTTATTATCCCTATTCTAAATGTCTCTCTTCTGTTAAGCGTAACCCTACCCCTGATTATCTATATCTCTTCACAAAAAGGCTTAGAATACGCTACCTTTTCAGTGGTCACCATTACCATGGTAACCCTCTACTTAATGCAAATAAACCAAGGTATTTTTAGCAGTCCTAGTGAAATTGATAACATTATTAATCTAAATTTTTATTTTTTATCTCAAATGTTACTACTCCTTATTATAGGAACACTCTTTCATGAACGAAAACAGAGAGAGAATAAACTGCAATCACTTATCGCCAAAGAGGTCGCCAAAAATAAAGAGCAGACAAATATTATGTTACAACAGTCCAGACTGGCTCAAATGGGACAGATTCTCAATATGGTAGCCCACCAATGGAGACAACCACTTAATAATCTTTTACTTATTAATGACCTCTTGGTCTATAAGTATGAAAAAAAGAAATTAACGGATGCCGATGTAAAAGAGTTTAATGAAGAATCAACCCTACAAATCAAACAAATGTCGGGAACCATTGACGATTTTAGAGATTTTTTTCATCCAAGAAAAGTAAAAAGTAATTTCTTACTTAATGATGTGCTTGAACATATTCTGCTTATTATGCACCCTATTTTTAAAGCCTCTGAGATTAAATTGATATTCAAAGAAGAGAAAGAAATCTATCTTTATGGATATTCAAATGAGCTAGCACAAGCCATTTTAAATATTTTATACAATGCCAAAGATGCATTAATTGAACACACAACGCAAGAAAAGAGAATCATTGAGATAGGGTTAACAAGGAGTAATCATACAATATTAATAACCATTACAGACAATGCAGGGGGTATTTCAGAAGATGTTATTCACTATATTTTTGACCCCTACTTCTCAACAAAAGAGAAAAATAATGGAACAGGACTGGGATTGTACATGTCTAAAATGATTATTGAGAAACACATGGGAGGAGAGCTTTCTATTCAAAACAATGGCAAAGGTGCTACCTTTACCATTACATTTCAAGCAGAGTAAATAGTTTATTTTTTCTCTTTTTTAGGCTCTCCTGTAAGCACTGAAAAGGAAATTTGAGCAATCTCTTTATGCTGTTTGATAAACGTATTGAGTTCATCCAGCTTCATTGATTCTATCTTCTTTAAGTTTTCCAACGATGCACCCAAAGGACGATTGGTATAATACTCTTGAAATGCACGCCCCAAACGCTGAGACAGGGTTTCATTACGAAGAGGCTCTGAACCCACTATAAACTGCTGTGCAGAGCTTAACTCCTCTTGGCTTACCCCTTTATCCAAAAAGAGTTGAACCACGTCCTTAACCGATTGTACAGCCTCATCTCCACTCTCTATTTTGGTCTGAAGATAACCTGAAAAATAGGAGTGTGTTTTATTAATAGAGAATTGACTGTAGACCGAATAGACCAAGCCTTTTTTCACACGAATCTCTTCCATCAGACGTGAACCAAAACCCGAACTTCCTAAAATAAACGAAGCCACTTGAGCTAAGTATCGCTCTTTAGAATCATACGCCACATCAAACGGAGCTCCAAAATAGACATACGCCTGTTCACTCTTCTCTATCGTCTCTTCAACTTTCTGTTGAGCTAAAGGCTTCATGGTTGGAATCTCTTTACTTTTTACATGTGGAAGCAAAGTCAATACCTCTTTGAGTAAACCCTGTGCCTCTTTTTCTGAAATGTCTCCACCCATTACAACAATAGCATTCTCTAATCCAAGATGTGTTGAAACATGATTTTTAATATCGTCAAGTTTAATTGATTCAACACTTTTAACCGTTCCTGAAGAGGCTTTGGCTAAAGGTGTATTTGGGAAAAGCATCCCTTTCATCTTCAAAGAGGAGATATAATCAAAATCACTCTCTTTTTGTTTTAAAGAACCAATCGTTTGTCTCTTAATCTTGTCCAATGTCTCTTGTGCATAATTGGGGTCTTGTAAAAGCTCTTTTAAGAGTTCTACACCATAATGAAACTCACTTTTTAAAGAACTCAACTCTATCACAAATGTTTCAGCACCTGCATTCACTCCTAAGGAGATGGCTCTATTTTCGAGCTTTGTTGCAAAACCTGTACTGCCATCTTTTAATGTTCCTTCGTTAAGTAACTTCGCTGTTAACTTAACCAAACCATCTTTCTCATCCGTTAAGGAACCTGAATTTTTAAAAATAAGTTGCATCGAGATAATGGGTAAATTTTTATCCTCTTCAAATATAAGAGGGACTTTTGTCGTATTGATGGTTAGTGAGCTAAGCGTCGCACTCATTAATGTTCCTTGTATTAGTAGTGTAAAAAGTATTACTTTTTTTATCATAAATTAAAACCTTTCCAAAATAGTGTAAGCTGTATTACGCTTTGCAGGGTGTTCTCCTACATCACGAATTAGCTCTATCATCTCTGATTGATTCATTGTATTTTTAGCACCTGCCGAAGATACAACGTTCTCTTCCATCATCGTAGAACCCAAATCATTCGCCCCAAATTTCAGAGCCATCTGACCAATGTAACTGCCTTGGGTAACCCAAGAGCTTTGAATACTTGGAACATTGTCTAAAAATAACCGAGCAACAGCCAAATAACGCAAATATTGATTAGGGGTAGTTTTGGTAATAGTAGGAAGTTCTCTTTTTAGTTGTGTATGGTCACTCTGATACGACCACATAATAAAGGCTCTAAACCCACCTGTTTCATCTTGAAGTTTACGAACATGTTCAAAGTGTTCCACAATCTCACGGGTGGTCTCAACCGTTCCATACATCATGGTAGCAGTCGATTTAATCCCAAGTTTATGAGCTTCTCTATGCACCTCTAGCCACTTCTCTGTTCCCAATTTTTTAGGAGCAATAATATCCCTAACCCTATCCGACAGTACCTCTGCACCAGCCCCTGGGATAGAGCTTAGACCTTTAACTTTAAGCCGTGCTAAAACCTCTGCCACACTTAAATGAGAACGTTTAGCAATATAATCAATCTCAATAGCCGAAAAGCCATGAATCGTAATAGTAGGATATTTATTATGAATATGCTCCACCAAATCTTCATACCACTCCAACTCCAATTTAGGATGCACCCCACCCTGAAAAAGAATCTGAGTCCCACCAATAGCAATCAGCTCATCTATCTTTTGGTCAATCTCATCAAAGGTCAAGATATACGCATCTTCTTTTTTCTCATGGGTATAAAAAGCACAAAACTTACAATCAACCCAACAGATATTGGTGTAATTTATATTTCTATCCACCACAAAAGTGGTTACCCCTTTTGGATGCATCTTCTTTTTCATCTCACTAGCCATACGCCCAAGCGTTTTTAAATCGGCATTTTCAATCAACTCTACAGCTTCATCCACCGTCATTCGTTTACTGTTTAAGGCACTCATTTTTATCCTTTATAGAGTTAAAAGCTCTACTAAAATTAGTTTGTGCGATTATACTATGGTAGTTTTAAAGTTTTAGTTTTAGCCTACCTCATCAAACAGCTCTTTTGATAAAAGCGAGCCTAAAACCATCACTATAAGTTCTTTTACTTTCTTACTTTTATTTTACCACCCACTCACCACAAACCAACAACGCTCCATCACAAAAAATCTCTCCAACAAAGCTATCACCTTTTGCATAAGTCCCTACTCCTTTGGGTGTTCCACTCATGATAATATCACCATCTTCTAAACTCATAAAACTCTCTATCTCTTCTATCATCGTATGAGGCTTATACATCATCAAATCGTAGTTAGCAAACTGTATTAGCTTATTATTAATAGTCAATTTCATACTTAGTTTTGTAATATCGCCATTAAAGAGAATAAAATCACTAAAAACAGCCGAACCATCAAAAGATTTTGCTCTTTCCCATGGTAAGCCTTTGCTTTTCATTGTGTTTTGAATTTTTGCATGGGTTAAATCCAGTCCAAAACCTATACCTACTATGGATTTATTTTCTATCAAAAAACAGATTTCTCCCTCGAAACGACTATCTTCCTTATAGTAATTTAAAGTATCAGAAATAGCAGAGTTTGGTTTATTAAAAACCACCATAGAAGCAGGAATTTCATTTCCTAGCTCTTCTATGTGTTCTACATAGTTTCTCCCTATGCAGACTACTTTACTTGGGGTTATTGAATTATTATTGTAGATTATGCTTTTCATTTATTTTCCTTTATTTTTAAAATTCCTTTACTATACTTCTATCAAAATCCTTCAAATACCAATAATAAGATGAGTCTTTTTACCTGTGGCTACTGCCTATCTATGAACAGTATCTTAAGGCTTTGATGATTATCTCTTTTGAGAATAGAGAGGTGTTTAGAAGGGAGAGAAAAAGAAGAAGATTTAAAAAGAGTTGCATTTTATCTTCTCCTTGATTTGTAGGTTCGATTTTATCGAACATTTTATGCTGTAATATTTAGCTCTTGTTCGATAAAATCGAACCTACCCGAAAGTTATTCAGGCTTCTCTTTAGGAACTTCTTCCTCTTCTGGTTTTTCAATATTTGCAGACTCTTCTTTACCAATAGCATCCAATACAGCATTGATAAAACGTGGAGATTTATCGTCTGCCAATGCTTTTGCCAATTCGATTGCTTCATTGATGATAATACGTTTGTCTGTTCCATCAACCATAATTTCAAACGTAGCTAAACGCATAATGGATTTTTCTACTTTACCAATGGATTGATAGTTCCACCCTTTAAGGTGTTTTTGAATCTCTGTATCAATGGTTAAAAGATTATCAATCGTCCCTTTAAAGAGTCTGTTTGAAAACTCTCTCTGTTTGTTTCGTATTTTATCTTCTTCTAAAATTACATCTGAATATTTTGATATATTTTCATTACCTAAATCGTAGGCATAGAGTAAACCTACTACTGCTGTTCGTGCTTGATGTCGTGTTGCCATATATTATTGTTACCTTTTTTTAAATGTATATAGAAATCCATTTTTATGAACTTTGATATACATTTTTAGTCATCTGTTTGGGTTGGTGCGTTGGAAAACGCACCCTACATTTATTTTTCCATTTCAGTGTAAAGATTCATCATCTCGATAAGCCCAGCCATCGCTTCAGCACCCTTATTTCCTGCTTTTGTACCTGCACGTTCAATGGCTTGTTCAATACTATTTACCGTTAAAACGCCATAAGTAACAGGTTTTCGATGCTTCATGGTTGCACTTGCTACACCTTTGGTAGCCTCTGCTGAAACGTAATCAAAATGAGGTGTTGCACCACGAATAACTGCACCCAAACAACATACGGCATCGTATTTACCCGACTCTAATGCTTTGTCTAAAGCAAAAGGAATTTCAAACGCACCTGGAACTAAAATCAAATCTAAATCATCACTGTTTCCACCATGTCGTGCGTACACATCTTTTGCACCTTCAACCAATCTATCTGTAATAAAATGGTTA
>Ga0256826_1002012_pt1 | contig 12557 bp, 12 predicted proteins | sample CV79metaG_FD_185975 | JGI IMG/M metagenome (GOLD analysis project Ga0256826, IMG submission 185975) | Hydrothermal vent microbial communities from East Pacific Rise, Pacific Ocean - CV79 | ecosystem: Environmental > Aquatic > Marine > Hydrothermal vents | place: Pacific Ocean: East Pacific Rise... | reverse complement strand
AATATTAAACTGTTCAAGACCAAAAATAAGCTTCTCTATATTTGGATGAAGATTCATATCAAATGGAAAAAGAATACATGAGATGTTTGGATAGGCTTTTGAATAAAGTGCCCCTAAAAGTCCGAGTATAATGTCTGATCTATCAGCAGGGACTATCACCAGATCATCCTCTTGGATATGCTCTAAAAAATTATCCAAACTTAGTGCTGCAATCTTTATGCCACGAATATTTCTTGTGTGATCTTTAGGAGAGATAAGAATTGTTTTGGCATTGAGTGTCTCTATAATATCGTTTATACTAATAAGACTTAACTCCTCAATCTCATCTAAGATATAAGTTGTGTACTCATTATTTTTAAGTTTTTCTTCTAAATAAACTCTTTTTTTTTCATCTGTTCTATTTATAAAAGTAGCAAAATGAGTGCACCCTTGAGAGATAAGTGTCTCATTCTCAATAAGAACACTCTCATAAATCTCTTGTGCAGAATCATTTTTGGCGTTTATGATATTTATGTAAGGAGAACCTAGATTTTTAGCAATTTTCATATTGAGATCAAAGCCAATATTTGCACTTAAAAATGATTGACGAATCCCTTCACACAGAACAAAATCATACTCTTTTTCTAATTTTTTAAATTGTTTAATTATCTGATTTATAAGCTCTTTGGTTCTATTTTGAGAGATCATCTCTTCAACATACTCAACATCAAAACAGTAAGCATCATCATAGTTCATATCTAAACTATAGTGTTCAATCATAAACTCGATATCTCCATCTTTGATATCAGTAGAGTAGATAACTGGGCGAAAAAATGCCACTTTATGTAGTTTACGTTTAAGTATTTCCATCATCCCCATGGAAATAAAAAGAGTACCTGCATTTATCTCTCGTGCTGATATAAAGAGTGAATTTGTTTTCATTGCTTATGCCCTTAGTCATTATGTAGTATAATTCTAGCTAAAAAATGAGTCTTTATGTGTATATGTTCTAATGATAAAAATTATGACGAGTGTTGTGGGTTAATAATCTCCCACCAAAAAGAGGCTCAAACGCCAGAAGAGCTCATGAGAAGTAGATATAGTGCTTATGTAAAATCTGACACAGACTACCTACTTTTTAGTACTCTAAGTGAGAACCGTTACGAAGATGATGCCCCTCTCATAGAAGAGTTCTCTGCACAAGTAGAATGGCTAGGACTCAAAATCTTAAACGCCAAAGATGATACTGTAGAGTTTAAAGCCTACTACCGTGATAGTGAAGGGATAAAAGTTCTTCATGAAAAGAGTAACTTTGTTGTAGAGGATGGTATATGGAAGTACAAGGATGGAGAGCTTTATAACTCTAAGGTAGAGAGAAACGAAGCTTGTCCTTGTGGAAGTGGGAAAAAATATAAAAAGTGTTGTGCATAAACCAATATTTTTTCTCTCTAAAATATTCACTTTAAAGTTAATGAAATTTTTCTTTTACATTATCGATGTTAGCTATATCAATAATGAAGCAGATAAGGTGAAAATTCTGCTATTTTTGAAAGAATAAAAACTATAGTAATACTAAAAATTGTTCATTATATAGCTTTCAAAAACATAAAACTCTTTTTTTCAAAGCCATTTTTCTCATAAAATCTATGTGCATCTTCTCTCTCAAAGTTAGAAGATAAAACAATGTTTTCACACATTGCAGTTTTAGCATAACTCTTTAAATACTCCAGCATCTCTTCTCCATACTTTTTACCTCTATGTTTGGTATCAGTTACTAAGTCAAAAACAAATAAATGGCGTTTATGATAGAAGTTAGTTTGAACTGCTACACCTGCAAATGTAACAAGTTCCCCTCTTTCTAACATCCCTATCATTTTGTAATCCATATGCCTCATATCGTAGACTAAATCATCAAACTCTTTAAATGTCAACATTGGTCTCAACTGTGCCATCAGTTTGTAAATAATATCTAACTCTTTTAAACTCATTTCTCTTATCTGCATACTTATTTCCTCAATCTAATCTCATATTTTATACTAATTTAGTTACAAGTCTCAAAAAAAAAGAAAACTATGTTAAAATATATCAAATAAATTTATCTCTTAGGTTTTATCATGAATACGAAAAGTATCAATTTCCGAATCATTCTCTTCTTTATTATTGCACTTGTTATACTAGGTTTTGGTGTAGCATATACTATTAGTAGTAGTGCTAAAAATGAGTTACTTAAGACAAGAATGGAGCAGATGAGTTCTATTAGGATAAGTAAAACACAGCATATTGAAGATTATTTTGCACAGATGAAGTACATCTTAGGCGATAAGGCACTCAATAGCCAAACAGTACAACTTCTTTGGGACTATGATGAAGCACTTGAGGGTTTAGAAGATACGGAAGTTGACTTAGATGAAGCAAAAGCAGCTCTCTTAGAGTACTATAAGAACACATATCTTTCTCATGTTAACTACGATATTGTCAATGCACCGAGTAAAAGATCACTTGAGAGATACCTTCCAAAAACAGATAAGGGTATCATACTTCAGTATCTTTACATCGTTAAAAATCCTTTAGCTTATGACAAAAAAGAGCAATATAAAATGGATAAAACAGTAAAATCAGAGTACTCTGATATCCATGTGCAACACCACCCAATCTGGAGAAGTGTTCTTAAAGATTTTGGTCGTAATGATCTCTTTCTTGTCAATCCAAATGGTGAAATCATCTACTCAGTCTTAAAAAATTGCGATTTAGGGACAAGTCTTATCGATGGTCCGTATGCAAACTCAGGACTTGCTAGAGTTTATAAACAAACACTCAAAGCAAAAAAAGGTCAAGCAGTTTTTGAGGACTACTCTATCTATGAGCCAGCGTTTAATAAGCAGGTTGCATTTATAGCTATGCCCATCTATTTTGGTGAAGATAACGAGGGAGCTTTAATATTTCAACTCCCTAAAGATAAAATAAATCAAATTATGAACTTTGATAACCAGTTCGATAAGGTTGGACTAGGAGAGAGTGGGGAATCATTTTTGGTGGGTTCAGATTTTACCATGAGAAATGAGAGTAGATTTACACAAAAAATCGAAACTATTGATGAGGCTTCAAGAAAGGCTTCTTCAGCTATTGGTAACTTCAAAATAGACACAAAAGCGACGAGAGATGCAATAGCAGGAATTAATAAAACGACTATTGGAACAGACTATCTAAATAAAAGTGTTATCCTGTCTTATGGTCCTGTTAAAGTCTATAACGACAACTGGGCGATAATAGTAAAGATAAATAAGGATGAGGCTCTCGCTTCTGCACATGAAAACTTCATATCTGCACTTGTATGGACCGCACTTTTTATAGTCGCTATTATCATAATCTCTCTTTTTATAATTAAAAAAATAATTATCTCAAAACTTCAGACTCTTCAGGATGCTACATATGACTTGGCAAAAGGGGATGGAGACTTAACAAGACGAGTTGAAGTTCCAAAAGGAGATGAGATTTCTGAAGTTGCCTATAACATCAATGAGTTTATAGAAAAAGTACGAGTAACTGTTTCAGAAGCCACTACTTCAGCATCAAACAACACACAAGTAGCAAGAACACTCTCTCGTGCTTCTATAGATATGAAAGAGAAATCTCACAAAGAGAGCAGTATCGTTCATGATGTTTCAAGTCAAGGAAATGATTTACAATCAGTTCTAACAGTTGCAATAGAACAGGCTCAAGAGACAAAAGAGAATATCAACCAAACAGGTGAGACACTTAGAAATGTAAACCAACAAGTAGTAGACTTAGCCAATGAAATTGCGGAGAGAAGCCAAGATGAGCTTGAACTCTCAGAAAAACTTGTTGAACTAAGTACTGACACGGCTGCTGTTAAAAATGTACTTGAAGTTATTGCAGATATTGCAGATCAGACTAATTTACTTGCACTCAATGCAGCTATTGAAGCGGCTCGTGCTGGAGAGCATGGTCGTGGTTTTGCTGTTGTTGCGGATGAAGTTCGTAAACTTGCAGAGAGAACACAAAAATCACTCTCAGAAATCAATACAACTATTAGCATCATTACTCAGTCAGTAAATGATGCAAGTGAGCATATGTCTACAAATGCAAAAGCAATAGAATCTCTTTCACAAAATGCAAGTGAAGTTGAAGCAGACATTAACACAAGTGTAAGTGCTATTGAAGAGTCTATTACTAAGGTAGATGAGACAGTTACTGGATACATCGCCAACTCTAAGGCAGTCGCTTCAATGGTTGATAAAGTATCTGAAATAGAAAAAATCTCGAAAGAGAATCAAGTCACAATAGAAGAAATTTCAAATGCTTCAGGAACACTAATGGATACTACAGCAAATCTCAATGACCTACTTCAAGGTTACCGTACATAAATAATCATCTTTTAAACAACTCTTGGATATAATCGCAAAAATTTATATCACAAGAGATTAATCATGGTAACAGTTCAAAATCTAATAATGCGTTATGGAAATAGAGTTCTATTTCAAGACATCAACCTTAAACTTGACCGTCACAAAAGATATGGTCTTATCGGTGCAAATGGTGCTGGTAAAACAACTTTCCTTAAAATTCTTTCAGGCGAAATCGACGAATACGAGGGTGAAGTAATCATCCCAAAAGCAAACAAAGTTGGCGTTTTAGGACAAAATCAGTTCGCATTTGAAGATTTCACTATTATGGATGCCGTTCTTTATGGGAACAAACGTCTCTACGATGCTATCAAAGAGAAAGAGGAGCTTTATGTAACAGGTGACTTTGAAGATGATGCTGTTAATAATCGTCTTGCAGATTTAGAAGTTATTTGTGTTGAAGAAGACCCTACTTACGAGTATGATGTAAACATCGGTAAAATCTTAGCAAATGTTGGGATTCCATCTGAACAACACAATGAACTTATGTCAACACTCGATAGTGCTGATAAGTTCAAGGTTCTTCTTGCACAAGTTCTCTACCCAAAACCAGATGTACTCTTCCTCGATGAGCCTACAAACAATCAGGACATTGAAACTATTAGCTGGTTAGAAAATGAGCTTAAACGTCATGAGGGGACTATGGTTGTTATCTCTCACGATAGACACTTCCTTAACTCTGTTGTTACAAATATTCTTGATGTTGATTACCAAAAAATTCGTGAGTTCACGGGTACTTATGACGATTGGTATATCGCTGCAAATGTTCTTGCAAAACAGATGGAACTCGATAACAACAAAAAGCAAAAAGAGAAAGATGAGCTAGAGGCTTTCGTTCGCCGTTTCTCTGCTAATGCGTCTAAGGCAAAGCAGGCAACTTCTCGTCAAAGAAAACTAGATAAACTAGAGATAGAAGATATCAAACCATCATCTCGTCGTGACCCAAGCATCGTCTTTAAAGCCAAACGTCAAATGGGTGATGAAGCACTTGACCTTAAAAATATCTCTCACTCTTATGGTAATAATGTAATTTTTAAAGATATTTCACTTAAATTTGAGCCAGGTGAGAAAGTTGCACTTATCGGTGGAAATGGTGTAGGTAAATCAACACTTTGTAAAATTTTAATAGAAGAGATGAAACCTGATGCAGGTGAAGTCATATGGGGTGCTACTATTGAGAACTCTTATTTTCCACAGGATACAGCAGACATTATCGAAGGTGATGGTACACTTTATGACTGGTTACGTGCCTTTGATCCTAAACGTGAAATTGCTGAGATAAGAAACTGTCTTGGTCGTATGCTCTTTAATGGTGAGCAGCAAGAGAAAGGTGTAGTAAGTATTTCAGGTGGTGAAAAACACCGTATGATGTTAAGTAAGATGATGCTAGAGGGTGGAAATTTTTTAGTTCTTGATGAACCATCAAATCATCTTGATCTTGAAGCCATTGTTGCACTTGGTGAGGGCCTTTTAGAATTTAAAGGAAATGTTATTTGTGTTTCACACGATAGAGAGTTACTTGATGCTTTTGCAAGCCGAATCATTGAAATTCAAGCGGATGGAAGCATCATTGATTTTAAAGGCTCTTATGAAGAGTTTGCTGAACAGCGTGCGGCAGGAACTATCTAGTGGCAAAGTATAAACATTTTTTAGGTCTTGGCATCGCTGGAAACTTTGCACTTCATCTTGACCAAGCTGGTGAAGCTGAAGATTTTAAAGATGTTATCACTGAAGATGAAGCTGCACCGAAGGGTATGTTTCCATTCTTTTTACCAAAAATGCAAGATCCTATAAACCAAGCGGAACTCTGTGCTAAGAAAATTTTAACTACATATCCTCTTGGTGCGGACTACATTAGACTGCCAAAAGATCAGTCTCTAAATATTCAAGCTGAACCAGAAGTAGGACTTATATGTGACTTAGAGTATACAGCAGGAGAGTTATCAAAAGTAACTCCAAGATATTTTGCTGCATACAATGATTTTTCAATTCGTGTCAAGGGAGCTAAAAAAATCAGCGATAAAAAGAACTGGGGTCTAGAGAGTAAAGGATTTTCAAACACCATTATAGAGATTGACAAATTTAGTGAGGGTGGTAACATTGATAAGTACTCAATTTGCAGTTTTTTACGACGTAATGAAGAGATTCATGCATATGGCGAGAATGTTGAACTTACAGGATATAGCTACTTTCATGAAAAACTTACTGATTGGATTTTAAACCAGATTAAAACACAAGAAAATTTTGGTCCACTTGAACCTATTAATGAATATATTCATGCTTGTGATAATCCAAAAGAGGCTATTATTAGTATAGGAGCTACACGTTATACTGAGTACGGAGAGAACACATTTCTACAAGTTGGTGATGAGTCGATAGTTCTTGTTTATGATGCTAGCAAACTCTCCTATGAAGATGTTTTAGAGATGGTTAAATCATCTCACTATGATACAAAGAATGTATCTGTTTTAGCTCAAAAAGTACTCTAGTGCAAACTGGTATCTATGAACACTATAAGGGTAATCGCTATAAAGTTATAGATATTGCTAGGCATAGTGAGACGGATGAGCTCTTAGTCCTTTATAGACCTATGTATGGGGAAGAGAACTTATGGGTTCGTCCTTTTTCAATGTTTTTTGAAAAGGTTGAAGTAGACTCTTATCTCGTACCGCGTTTTAAATTTATTGGGGCTGATGATGAGTAGAGGCAAAAAACTTGATCTTTTCATTGGAGCAGACATTGATAACTCTTGGGCAGAAGTTCAAACAAAAAGAGTCTCTATCGTTGCAGATGAGATTCAAGAACCAAACAAACATTTTTTACATTTTGCAAAAGAGAAAAGAAGAGGAAAAACAGTCACCTTAGTTGGCGAGTTTTTTCTTGAAAAAAAAGATGCAAATGATACTCTTAAAATTCTTAAAAAAAAGCTTGGTTGTGGTGGAAGCTACAAAGACAACTATATGGAATTTCAAGGAGAATTAAAAGAGAAACTTCGTCCTCTTTTAATAGAACTCAACTTTCGTTTTAAAAACGGACACTGATTTAAACTTTTACACTTCTTCTTCAAGTGTTTGAGTTTTTGCAACACTCACATTTGAAGTGATGATATACCTATCTCTCCCTGTCTCTTTAGCCTCATATAGCATCTCATCCGAACGACTTATTAAAACTTCATCATCTAAGGCATCATCAGCTATGCAGGAGACTACACCAATAGAGATAGTAACTACATCACTTACTAAAGAATTTTCATGCTTGATACCTCTGCTACGAACAGCATCACAAATTTCACGTGCTATTTTTGCACTATTTGATGCATCAGTATCGACAAGTAATATTCCAAACTCTTCACCACCAAGTCTAAACACATAATCAGCTGGTCGTTTTAAAGTCTCTTGTAAAACTTTAGCTACAGTTTTAAGAGCATAATCTCCCTCTACATGTCCATATGTATCATTAAATTGTTTGAAGTAATCAATGTCTAACATCATAAAAGTTACATACTGGTTTGAACGCTTCGCACGTTTAAGCTCTTTTTCGTAAATGTAATTAAAATATCTTCTATTATGAAGAGTTGTTAAGGAGTCAGTATAAGAGACATTTTCTAGTTTTTTATTCACTCTTCTGAGTTTTCTTGTAGTACTCTCGAGCTTCGTATGGTCATGCTGAATACTTTTAAAAACATATAAGGATATTAACATTATCGCAATAATAACAAGTGCTAAAATAAATCCAATTTGTGTTACTGTTTTTTCATAATTTTCTAAAAATTTTTTCCTCTCGTACTGTGCTATATTCACCTCATAGTTTATTAGTTTTTGAATAACATTATGAATGTAAGAGACTTTTTTTTCTAAATTGTTAATATTTAGTTTAGATAAATTACTACCTGAGATAGTGAGTTTGTAGATTTTTAAGAAATATTTATTTGTTTTTCGAATCTCTATTGAGGCATATCCAACATAATCTAATTCATCATCTCTTTTAAAGTGTCCCTCATAAGATTTCCATTTTTTATTTATTAGTTTGAGTGACTCCTCTATTTGGGAACTTGCTTGACTTGGGCTAATTTCTACTCGTGCTACTTGGTAAACACTAGTTGCTAATCCATTGTGATACGTCTGGATTATTTGATTAAGTTCAGTAACAGGAACAAGAGATCCAAAATAGAGATTGTCAATATTTTTTTTCATAGCTTCAATATGTAAAAGTCCCATTACACCTATACTAATGAGTCCAAATGTTATGAGTAAAAATAGAAATAGTAGCTTACTTCTGAGCTTGAGTGCTTCTATAAACTTCATACTGCCCCTTATTTATTGTATATTTATTAGCATTTATCGTGCCATTTTATGATAAAATTATGTATAAATTAAAAAATATGGCAAATTGCCAAATAAATTATAGAGTGAGATAAATATGGAAGCTAAAGCAATAGTTACAGATAAATATTTTAATAAAGATGAGATTAAAAAACATCTTCAAAATGTAGAATACATCATTATGGCAGCACCTGCACCAGAACATTTTAAAGAGACACCCATCCATTTTACTATCTTTTTAAATACTCAGGATAAACTTCCTCAAGATGTAAAAGATGCTATTTTAGATAAGTTTATGGATGAAAATGGAATGAGTAATCCAAAAGAAATTATGAGTCAAACTATGCCCGTTGGTTTCTCTATGAGTGCACAAGATACAGCTATGCCTCTTTTACTAGTAAAACAAGAGGATCAAATGAGCATACCTTACAGTGTTATGCATGTTATAGATTTTTTAGCTGATTCAGAGAACTTTTATGAAGCAAAAACTCATAATCTTACAGGATGGACATACTCTTACAACTAGCGTTTAAGTCGCTAATTAAAGAGTTTCTATCTCAGAAATCTCTTTGATAATCTCTTTTGAGAGATTATCATATCCATCTTCTGTCACTAAAATATCATCTTCTATTCTAATCCCTATCCCCCGATACCTTTTTGGAACATTTTTATCATCTTTATCTATGTAAACGCCAGGTTCAATAGTCATAATCATACCTGCTTCTAAAGGAAACTCTTTCGCTGCTAAATCTTTATACGGTGACATATCATGAACATCAAGTCCCATCCAATGCCCTATCCCATGAGGATAGTACTTTTTGTGTGCTTTTTCTTTGAGAAGAGTTTTAAATTCACCCTCTAAAATTCCTAAAGAGAGTAAACCCTTACAGAGTAACTCTTCAGATTTTTCTTGAAGGGATGTTCTTAAGATTCCAGGTTTTATCATCTTTATGATACTTATCTGGACATCTAAAACCATCTGATAAAGCTCTTTTTGAGCATCAGTAAACTTTCCATCCACGGGAATACTCCGTGTAATATCACTAGAGTAGTATGCATACTCACAACCAGCATCAATAAGTATGAGATTTTTACTCTTTAGTTTTTTATCGTTGGATATATAGTGCAGAGTATTTGCGGAGTTCCCACATGCCACTATACTTGTATAAGCATCACTATAAGCACCATTTTTTTTAAAAATGTACTCTATTTCAGACTGAAGTTCATACTCATACTCTAACTCTTTAGCAATTATCATAGCCTTATGATGAGCCTCTTTTGTAATGGCTATCGCTTTTTTAGTCAGTTTTATCTCTGCTTCTGATTTGATGAGTCTCTGCATACCGAGTTGATATTTTATATCAATATGAGTATTGATATTTTGACATTTTGATTTAATATTTTCAACTCTTTTATCATCTACAGAGAAATCATAATAGAGATTTTGTTTATCTTTTATAAATGATGTCAACTCTTTTTTAAAGTTATCATGAGTAAAAATATCACTGAAATTAAAACTTCTTTGAGCCTTTTTTAGACCAAGTCGTTTCCCTGTCCAGAGTTCAAGAAGCTTATCTTTCTTCTGCACAAAAAGATATATTTTATACTTTTTTTTCTCTTTTACTACTACGATAATAGAGTTATCCTCTTTAAAACCACTCAAATAGTAAAAGTTACTATCTTGTCTATAAGGGTACTCCGTATCATTTGAGCGTTTTTGCATCGTAGCACTCAAAAGTATAGCAATAGAGTAAGGCTTTAAGCTCTTAGCAAATTTATCTCTTCTATGAAGATACTCTTTTTGGCTTATCATCTGCAAAGAGAGCCTAACCACTCATTATTTTTTATAAGTAATTTATCTAATGCACTATTTAAAGCTACTGCTCCACCTTCTGCATTTAAACTCTTCGTATCAACTTTAACAGAGATAGTCTCTGTATCAATTATTTTAGATGTTTTGCTGTCAACTAAAGAGAATGAGATAATAACTTTAACAAAAGATTTTTGGTTTTCTTCTTCATAATGCTGAATAAATTCTTCAATATTTGTCTCTAAAATAAGGTTTGAACGACTTCGAGATTTATAACTATTGACTGATTTAAAAAGATGTGTCCCTCTTACACTAGAGAGTAGTGCGGCTGTAATAGCACGAGATGGCGATCGAGACCATGCTGACTCCGTATATGTAAACTCTTGTGCTTCATCATATGTGTACTTCATCTTTGTACTCATAAGACTACTCGCACTAAAAGCTTGTGCTATTTTAAGTGACTTCTCTTTACAGCTACTCTCTTCATTACTTTGTACTTCTATTCGAGGAGATATTCTATACTCTGCTTTACTTGGAGTAGTAATCGTACACCCACTCAGTAAAGTGAGGGCTGTAATTAAAACAATTTTTATGCTCTTTTTCATATTAGTCTTCTCCTGGTGCTTTTCTAATCTCTGACTTTCTATATAAGATATCAGATGGACTCTCATTATACTGGTGGAGTACATTTTCTAACTCAATCATTAACTCTTGCATCTGTAAAAATGTATTATTCATTGTAGGAATCACATCTGAACTTAACTCTTTGAGATTAAAGTCTCCATTTTTGATAGCTCTTTCAAACTCATCCATAGAGGATGATATAGCAAGATAACTTGTACTTATTGATCCTAAAGAGTGACTAATTGAGTTCTCCCATTGCACACTTTTATCTAAAAAGTTATCAACATTTGGCATAAGCTTATCAAGCTTATAGGTAAAAGAGTCTACATTTTTCACACTAGATTGAAGATGTTTAATAGTCTCTTCATCCATAAGCTTATCCATCTTTTGCATCAATGAAGCAGAACGAAGTAAAAGTTCTGTAATAGCTCTTTGATTCTCATCACCTAGTAACTCTTCCGTTCGTCCAAGAGTTGAAGAGAGTTGTGTCGAGACACTTCCTAAAGATTTTTCAAAATTTTCAAAAAATGAGGGAATAGTTTTAATAACAGGGTACTCTTCATCATCGACTTCACATAGTTCTGCACTCATATGCCCACCCTTACTAAGGTTGATATATGTTAAACCAGTTATCCCCTGTGCAGTCAATTTTGCAACTGTATCTACCTTAATAGGTGTTGTTTTTAAAATAGTCACTACAACTTGTATCTTTTCAGAATCTTTAGGACTTATTCTAAGTTTTGAAACTTTTCCAACATTTATACCTCTATACTTTACAGGAGCATCAATGTTTAGACCAAGAACAGACTCTTCAAAGTAGATACTATATTTTTTTTCTTGTGCATCAACAGATGGTTTTAACATCCAGTAACTTAATCCCAAGATTAAAGACATTCCTACTAAAACTAAAAAACCAACTAAGGCATAATTTACTCTATTATTCATATTTATTTTCCATTATTTAAAAAATGTTTGTATAAAGGTACTCTCAGACTCTTTAACATCAGCAATACTTCCCTCGTATGCTATTTTTTTATCATCAATTATTGCTGCCCTATCTAAAGTAGCATATATTGATTCCAAATCATGCGAAACCATTACTATACTTAGTCCTAATAGTGAACGAAGATTGAGTATCAACTCATCAAATTCTCTTGCAGAAATTGGATCTAATCCACTTGTTGGTTCATCTAAAAAAAGAAGTTTAGGGTCCATAGCCAATGCCCTAGCTAAACCTGCTTTCTTTTTCATACCTCCACTAATTTGTGAAGGGAAAAGCTCTGCATCTCCAATCTTAAGACCAACAAGATTTATCTTAAATTTTACTATCTCATCTATCATTGAAGCCGAAAGATTAGTATACTCAATAAGAGGTAATGCGATATTATCTCGGATACT
>Ga0256826_1002011_pt1 | contig 12557 bp, 10 predicted proteins | sample CV79metaG_FD_185975 | JGI IMG/M metagenome (GOLD analysis project Ga0256826, IMG submission 185975) | Hydrothermal vent microbial communities from East Pacific Rise, Pacific Ocean - CV79 | ecosystem: Environmental > Aquatic > Marine > Hydrothermal vents | place: Pacific Ocean: East Pacific Rise... | reverse complement strand
CTGAAAAGCAGATATGTAAACTCTTCTTAAGTGAGATGCAAAATGAGAGTGGTAAAATAAGTGCTCTTACTCATTGGAGAGATACTTTACGACTTCTTCAAGCAGCAGATAGTTTTGATTATTTAAATCAGTACTTCTCAAAGGTTAAACTAACAACAAAAAATTTACATGACGAAATAACACGAGTTTCACACTTAGCTGCATTTGATAGAGGTGAAAATAGTAGATTGATCTATCAAAAATATCAAGATGAAGCACAGATGAGTATAAGTGATTTAAGGTTTGTACTTCCCACAGATACGCTTGAGTTAAGTCAATGGGCTAAAAAACTTCATAACTGTATGTTTGGATATGTAAATAGTATTAAAAATGGTATTTCAATTATTTATGGTGTTTTTAAAAATGATGAAATCCTCTATGCCGTTGAGATAAGGTCTATGCAAATTGTTCAAGCACTAGGTAAGTTTAACAATAAAATCGGAAGTGAAGATATGGAAATAATTAAAAAATGGCATAACGACTCTTTAAGTAAACTCCAATAAAAAAGAGTAAGAATTTATCGACTACTTTATCATTTTTGGCTATAATCTTTTCATAGAAGATTCTTAAAATATAAAAAGGATGATTATGGAGTGTGAATTTCCAACTGTTAATTCTAATATGGATGAAGTAAAAGAGATATTTGAAAAGGTCGAAACTATAGCTGTTTTGGGTCTCTCACCTAATGAAGAAAAAGCAAGTCACCGTGTTGCTAAATATCTGCAAGAAGTAGGGTATAAAATCATTCCTGTTTATCCTAAAGAAGATATGATCCTAGGTGAAAAAGTCTATAGAAGTCTCAAAGAGATTCCGTTTGATGTTGATATGGTCGATATTTTTAGAAAACCTGATGCTCTTATGGATATAGCTAAAGTCTGTCTGGAACGCAAAGATATAAAAGTATTTTGGTCTCAACAGGGGATAGTAAATAACGAAGCAGCAGAGCTTGTAAAAAGTGCAGGTATTCAGGTGGTTCAAAATCAGTGTGCAATGGTTGATCACAAAAATTTAAAATAGGGAAGCATTTGTTGAATTTAAAAAAAATATACCAAGCCCAAGAGTGTATTAAAGATTTAGTTGTAAAGACACCTTTGGCGTTTGCTCCTTACTTAAGTGAGCTTACAGATGCATCTATTTACCTAAAAAAAGAGAACCTACAGATTACTGGTGCATTTAAGATTCGTGGTGCTTACAATCGTATAGCCTCTTTAAATCAACAAGAGCGTGAGTGTGGTGTTATAGCAGCTAGTGCTGGAAACCATGCTCAGGGTGTGGCACTCTCTGCAAGTAAGTTTCAGATAAAAGCTATCATCGTTATGCCTGAGTCAACACCTCTAACAAAGGTAAATGGTGTGAAGCACTTTGGTGCAGAGGTCATTTTACACGGTCTTAACTATGATGAAGCATACTCTTATGCACGAGAGTACGCAGATAAAAACTCTCTTACATTTATACACCCCTTTGAAGATGAAGATGTTATAGCGGGACAGGGGACAGTAGCCTTAGAGATACTTGAAAATGCTACAGATTTTGATGCTATTATCATTCCTATTGGTGGTGGTGGACTTATCGCTGGGATGAGTGAGGCTATAAAAAGTATCAACCCTGACATAGAAGTCATTGGTGTAAGTGCTAGTGGCGCACCTGCTTTTAAAGAGTCTTATGAGAAAAAAGAGGCTGTTGATAGTTTAAGTGTAAGAACTATCGCTGATGGTATAGCTGTTCGTGATACTTCTAAAATAACTCTTGATTATGCTCTTAAAAATGTCGATAAAATTATCAGTGTTGATGATGAGGAGATAGCGAGTGCTATTCTCTATCTTTTAGAGAAACAGAAGCTTGTTGTTGAGGGTGCTGGTGCCGTTGGTGTAGCCGCACTTCTTCATCATAAGATAGAGAACATAAAAGATAAAAAGATAGCTATAGTCCTTAGTGGTGGAAACATGGATGTGACACTCCTCTCTGTCATTATAGAAAAAGGGCTTTTAAAGTCTCATAGAAAAATGAAACTTACAGTAACACTTGTAGATAAACCTGGTTCTTTAATGCGTTTTACAGAGATACTAGAAGAGTTAAACGCCAATATCGTGCATATCTCTTATGATAGAACATCTATATCCCTTGACTATGGTGATGCGAATGTAACTGTACATATGGAGACTAAGGGAAAAGAGCATCAAGAGAAGATAGAGAATGTATTAAAAACAGAGGGCTATTTGAGGGAGAATATCAAACATGGAAGTTATTGAGAGTAAAGGTATTGGTAAGGCTGTTATCTTACTAAAGATTTTAGATGACAAACGCCTTTTAGTTGTTGATAAGCAGAGTACAATTAGATTTTTTGACAAAAATGAACTTGTGTTAAAAGATGGTTTTAAAGTAAACATACTGCATAAATATTATAAAAATAATGTAATCTCATTTAGTAATGATAGTACTCTTTTTAGTGTTATTACTAGTAAATGTCATGAATCAAAACTCTTTAATGCTAAAACAAAAAAACTAATTGCTAAAGTAGATAGACACCATGGAGAAGTCTCTTGTGTAGGTATTGATCCTCTCAATAGATATATGTTCTCTGGTGGTGATGATGGTAAAACATTTGCTATCGATACTAAAAGTGGTAACCTTGTTTTTACTCTTCCTACTCATATTGATACGATTAATGATATAGCATTTTCAAAAAATGGAAACTGGGTAGCTACAGCATCTTACGATAGAAAAATATCTATTTTCTCTCTAGTTACTATGACGAAAAAAGAAAAACTCAAAGCACATGCTGCTCCTGTTATGAAACTGAGATTTATTAATGGTAGTCGCTTAATAAGTGTAGATAAAAACTCTAGTGCTATAGTTTGGGATGCACATACAAACAAGATCATTGAAAGATTGCAAGGAATTCATGATGATGTTCGTCAAATCGTTACATCAAAAGATGATCAATTTCTATTCTTAGGTACAGCACTTGGATATGTTTTACTCTATGATTTAAAAACTTATGAACTTCTTTCACCTCGGTATATTAAAATTACTTCATCTATTACAGCCATGGAGTTTGACGATGAGACAAATAACCTGATTCTAGGTACAGAAGATGGTGCTATTTTTATGTACTATGTTTACGAAGGTGAAGATAATCTTAAAGGACTGCTTCAGAGTAAAAATTTTACTGAAATTCAACAAGAGACAGAAAAAAATCCTATACTAGCATATACAGAGATTTATAAATTAGCAAATAATTTTTGGGATACAGCTTTAGAAAAAGCAAAATTAGCTCTGCAAAGTGGTAATAAAGATAAGGCTATTTTGATCTTAAGATCTTTTAAAGATGTGCCATCTAAAAATAGACTTATCCAAAAACTAATGAACGACTATGCTGAATTTGAAAAATTTGCTAGATTTGCTAAAGAGGGAAAACTACCTCTGGCATATTCATTAGCAAATACCTATCCGATCTATAAAGAGTCTAAAATTTACAATATGTTAGAGCAGAGATGGAAAAAAGTTTTAATTCAAGCTCAAAAGTATATATTAGATCCTAAGGGTGCGGCACGAGCTAAAGAGATCTTTATGCCATACAGAGGTATAAGTGAGAAAACAAAATTAATTCAAGATCTATTAACTCAGGCTGAAGTTTATAAACGTTTTCGAGCTGCTATGGGTCAAAAAGATTTTAAAATCTGTTTTGAGCTTATTAAACAACATAAATTTTTGAAAGAGATACCTGAGTATGATACTTTAATGAAGTATGCAGATACACTCTACATAAAATCACAAGAGTTTGTCAATAGCGGAAATACTCACTCTGCTGTTAAAATGCTACGAATACTCTCTGTTTTTGAAGGTTTTAGAGATGAAGTTAAGGAGCTAATGGTACAGATAGAGACTAAGCAGAAATTTTTTAACGCTATTGAAGATGAAGATATTGCTGCTGCCTATGATATGATGGCTATCTCTGAAGAGCTTGAAGAGACAAATGATGGTAAAAAACTTCAAAAGAAATGGTATCTTGATCAAATGAAGGCAAATGAGTATGCTGTTGTTGGTGATGCAAATGGTATCAAAAATGTGCTCCATGAGTATATGCCTATTGCATCAAAAACTACAGCGATAGCTACACTATTCGCATGGTGCTATATGGTACAACTTGAAGATAAACTAAGCAATGGTGCTTCTCAACATGAACTTGAAAATGGTATAAAAAACTTTATGGTAAATTTTGGTTTACAAGATCAAATAGAGAATTTTTATGCTCAATTTGTTGAAAAATTTCCTACTACAAAACTTACATTAGAACACTTAACTCAGGGTTCTATGACAATGTGGAGACCTTCAATGATAGTCTCTTCAATCTTAGACTAGTCTTAGTCTAAGAACTCTCCTCTTTTTTAACCTAAAACACAACTACTTTTAAGTATAATCACGAAATTTTTAAAATTCTAATTTTTATATAGGAGACTTTTCATGCAAATGAGCGGCGCACAAATGGTTATAGAAGCCTTTATCGCAGAGGGTGTAGATACAGTATTTGGCTACCCTGGTGGAGCTATTATGAATGTCTATGATGAGATATACAAACAAGATGGATTCAAACATATCTTAAACCGTCACGAACAAGCGTCGATTCACGCAGCTGAGGGGTACTCAAAAGCGAGTGGAAAAGTTGGTGTAGCGATGATTACATCTGGTCCTGGTTTTACAAACGCCGTTACTGGTTTGGCTGATGCATATATGGACTCTATTCCATTAGTTGTTGTTTCAGGTCAGGTTCCTATGAGCCTTATTGGTACAGATGGTTTTCAAGAGATTGATGCTATTGGAATAAGCCGTCCATGTACGAAACACAACTACCTCGTAACAGATGCAGCTGATCTGCCTCGTATCTTAAAAGAGGCATTTTATATCGCTAGAACTGGTCGTCCAGGTCCTGTTCATGTTGATATTCCAAAAGATGTTACAGCTCAAATAGCTGAGTTTGATTACTCTGTTGAGTTAGATTTAGAGACTTATAAACCTCATGTAAAAGGGAATCCTCGTCAGATTAAAAAGGCTATGGATGCGATAGCAAATGCTAAGAGACCACTCTTTTATCTTGGTGGTGGTATCATTAACTCAAATGCAGCTGATGAAGTAAGAGAGTTTGTTCATAAGTGTGGAATTCCTGCTGTTGAGACTTTTATGGCTCGTGGAGTTTTAAGTTTTGATGATGATTTACTTGTTGGTATGCTAGGTATGCACGGTTCTTATGCTGCAAATATGGCGATGAGTGAGACAGATTTAGTTATAGGTCTTGGAGCTAGATTTGATGACCGTGTTACTGGTAAACTCTCAGAGTTTGCTAAAAATGCGGATGTGATTCATGTTGATATCGATCCTGCATCTATCTCTAAACTTGTAAATGCTGATTACCCAATAGTAGGGGACTTAAAAAATGTTGTAACTGATATGCTTCAGCAGATAGAAAAAGTTGATGCTGATAATTATGAGTCTTGGAGAGAGACTATCTCTAACTTTGCAGAGCTTCATCCATTAACATTCCATGAAGATTCTGATAGACTCAAACCTCAGTGGGTAATCAAGCGTGTAGGTGAGCTTCTAGGTGATGATGCAAATATCTCTACAGATGTTGGACAGCATCAGATGTGGACTGCTCAGTTCTATCCATTTAGCCGTCCTCGTCAGTTTATCTCTTCGGGTGGTTTAGGAACTATGGGCTTCGGTTTTCCAGCAGCTATCGGTGTAAAAGCAGCAACTCCTGAGAAGACTTCTATCAACTTTACTGGTGATGGTTCAATTCTTATGAATGTTCAAGAGCTTATGACAGCAGTTGAGAAAAAGATACCAGTTATTAACATCATTTTAAATAATAACTTTCTTGGTATGGTTCGTCAATGGCAGACACTTTTTTATGATAAACGCCACTCTGAAACAGATCTGTCTGTTCAGCCTGACTTTGTAAAACTCTCTGAAGCCTTTGGTGGAATAGGGTATAGAGTAAAAACTAAAGAGGAGTTCGATGCTGCTCTTAAAGATGCAGTTGAGAAGAATGTAGTAGCTTTCATAGAGGTTATCGTTGAGCGTTTTGAAAATGTTATGCCTATGGTACCAGCTGGTGGAAGTCTATTTAATATGATGTTATTAGAGAAAAAGGAGACAAAATAATGAGTGAAAATAACGAAAGAAGAGTTGTTTCAGTTATCGTTGTGAATGAAGCGAGTGTTTTATCTCGTATCACAAACCTTTTCTCTGGACGTGGTTATAACATCACATCTTTAACAGTTGCTCCTATTCCAGATACAAAATACTCTCGTTTGACGATTGTAACAGCTGGATCTGTTCGTGTTATCGAGCAGATAACAAAACAGCTTCATAAGCTTATACCTGTTTTACGTGTTTATGAGCATGAAGATATTGTTGAAAAAGAGATGGCACTTGTTAAGTTTCCTATTACTGAAAATCTTAGTGATATTAACACTCTTTGCGAAGCGTACAATGGCAAAATTGTAAATGTTGGAGACAATGTAATCATCGCTATGGTTGCTGATGAGCCTAAACGTGTTGAAAACTTCTTATCTGCTGTTAAACGCTATAACCCTAAAGAGATAGTAAGAAGTGGCGCAGTAGCACTAGAGAGATAGAATCATGTTACTTAGTGAAATTGCAAAACTAATCGGTGCAGAGTTTAAAGGGAGTGATAAAGAGATCACATCTATGAATACTCTAAGTGATGCGACAGAGAGAGAACTATCTTTTGTTGCTAATGCTAAATATGTAAAGTATATCGCTACTTCAAATGCAGCTGCAATCATTGTCGATGAAAAAAATGCATCCAAAGTTCCAGAAAACTCTACAGCCTTAGTTGTAGAGTCACCATACTGGCAGATGGCAGTTGTATCTGCTAAGTTTGCTCCAGCACTTGAAGATGTAGATGCTCCTAGAGCTACTATAGGAGAGGGAACTACTGTCTCACCAAAAGCAGAGTTAGCAAACGGTGCTACAATAGGTAAAAACTGTAATATTATGGCTGGTGCTTATGTCGGCTCAAACTCTGTAGTTGGGGACAATACAACTCTCTATCCAAATGTTGTAATCTATCGTGATTGTAAGGTCGGGAGTGATTGTATCATCCATGCTGGAACAGTTATAGGAAGTGATGGTTTTGGATTTGCTTCAAACCACTTAGGTGAACATAAAAAGATTTATCATATAGGTAATGCTATAGTTGAAGATGATGTAGAGATAGGTTCAAATACAGCTATAGATAGAGCAGTATTTGGCTCGACTATCATCAAAAAAGGAACTCGCTTAGATAATCTCATTCAAGTAGCTCATAACTGTGAGATAGGCGAGGGAAGTGTAGCTGCTGCTCAATGTGGCTTTGCAGGTTCTACTATTGTAGGAAGAAGTAATGTTTTTGGTGCACAGTCTGGAACAGCAGGACACTTAGAGATTGCTCCTTTTAATACCTTTGCTGCTAGAACAGGTGTGACTAAAACTATTAAAGAGAGTGGTAAAACTTTTGCAGGTTTCCCATTTATGGATCATAGAGCATGGCTTAAAATTCAGTCAAAACTTGCTAGACTTATAAAATAAAAATATAAGGACTTATAGTTATGACAACAATCCCTCTTAACTCAACGAAAAAAGGTGTTATTTCGGTAACAAAAATAGAGAGACCATATGGTGAAGATAGTGCTCCAGTAGCAAGTATTGGTATCTCACTTACAGGTAATGCTGAAGCTCCTGAGTGGAAAGTTCATATTCCTATGGATAATCTTGATGAAGTTATTGAAGCTTTAGAGAAGTTAAAATAAGTTGTAAAAGAAGTTTTAAACTTCTTTTACAAACTCTTCAATACGTTTGATACCTGTACGAATACTCTCAATATCAGTAGCAAAACTAAATCTAAAGTAACCCTCACTACCAAAACCTACACCTGGAACTACAGCTACACCCTTATCTGCTAAGAGAGCCTTTGCAAATTCTAGAGAATCATTACTTACTTTTTGAATATTTACAAAAAGATAAAAAGCTCCATCAGGTTTTAAAACACTAAGACCATCTATCTTGTTAAAAAGTTCAACAGCTTCATCACGACGAGCTTTAAACTGAACTCTCATCATCTCAATATCTGCATCAGCTGCACCATCAAGTGCTACAATAGCTGCTTTTTGAGTGATAGAGTTGATGTTTGATGTGCTTTGACCTTGAAGTTTTTTAGTCGCTTTAATAAGAGCAGTATCATGAGCTGCCATATATCCAAAACGCCAACCTGTCATAGCTACAGACTTTGAAAGACCATTGATAGTAACAGTTCTCTCATACATATCTTGACTTACTGAGGCTGCTGAAGTAAAAGTTCCCTCATAGATAAGTTTTTCATACATCTCATCAGATGCAACGATAACATCCGTTCCTTCAAGAACTTTACCTAAGGCAGTTAACTCCTCTTTTGAGTAAACACTTCCTGTAGGGTTTGAAGGTGTTGTAAGAATTAACATTTTTGTTTGAGGTGTTAGCGCAGCTTTTAACTGTTCAGGTGTGATTTTAAATGCAGAAACATCATGAGTCTCTATCTTTACCACAGTTCCCCCACAGTACTCAACAAGTTCAGGATATGTAACCCAGTAAGGTGAAGGGATGATAACTTCATCTCCTACATCAATAGTTGCAGAAAACAGATTAAAAAGTGAGTGCTTAGCACCATTGTTAGCGATGATCTGTTCAGGAGCATAAGTTAAACCGTTATCACGCTTTAACTTGTTTGCAATGGCAGTTTTAAGTTCAGGAATACCATCAACAGCAGTATATTTAGTAAACTCATCATTGATAGCTTTAATAGCAGCATCTTTAATGATTTGAGGTGTACCAAAGTCAGGTTCACCAGCTGAAAAACTAAGGATATCTTTTCCCTCAGCTTTAAGCTCTTGTGCAAGAGTTGAAATAGCGATAGTAATTGATTCTGATAGTGTATTTACACGATTAGTTAGCATAAAAAATCTCCATTATAATAGTGAAGTTATTATACTAAAAAAATGTTTAGTTTTTCATAGATTTTATAAAAGATTCGTAGATATATTCGAGTTCTAAATCTTGTTCTAAGAGGTTTTTATTATCTTCAACAAGAATATGTTCAAGGATTGCAACACGTTTAAGCATATACTCAAACATCTCTTTGTTAATATCAGGAAGCATATTGTGCATAAAAGGGTCTTTACATCGACCTTTTTCAATAACATGAGCAGGAATACCTATGGCAGTAGCATTCTCTGGAACCTCTTTTACTACAACAGAATTTGCTCCAATTTTAGCATATTCACCAATTTCTATATTACCAAGAACTTTTGCACCAGCACCTATAACAGCACCTTTTCTTACAGTTGGATGGCGTTTACCTTGATCTAGTGAGACTCCACCAAGGGTTACTCCTTGATAAATGAGAACATCATCTTCAATGATAGCAGTCTCACCTATAACTACACCCGTTCCATGATCTATAAAAACTCTACGACCAATAGTAGCAGCAGGGTGAATATCTATATGCGTGAAAATTTGAGTAAGCCCCATGATAATTCTAGCTGAGCGTTTGAAGTTAGCATGATGAAGTCTACTTGCAATTCTATGCCAAGCGATAGCCCAAACACCAGGGTAGTTAAAAAGAAAGTCTAGTTTGGAGTTGAGAGCTGGATCATTTCTGTAAGCATTTGCAAAATCTTCTTTAATATCGCTATAAATTCCCATGGAGTGCCTTAGCTTGTAGTTCTTAGATAACCATTTTGATGAATAAATGTCTCTAGTTTTGAAAGTGTATCACTTTTTTCTTTTTCTGTAATAAAAGTACTCTTTAATAGGTCTGTTTTAAGTTTATTTAAAAGTTTATCTTTGTCATATCCTATATCATCTAGAATATTGAGTGTACTTTTTGATTCAACTGCATTGCTTATTTGATAAGATATCTCATTAATATTTATCGTATATTCGTTAGGGTGTGTAAAAAGATTATGCCCCATTCCTAAAGCCTCTTGATATGCACCAATATTGAAAAATCCTAAAAAATAATCTTCTTCTTGAAGATTTATATCATGTAAATAGAGCGGTTTATCAGGATTAAAACCTATCTCTCCATCACTATCACAGGTGATGTCCCATATCGTAGCACCACGAACTGCACTGTTTTGAAGATGATGCAGAGGCATCATCGGAAAGTGTTGCTTTAAACCCCAGTAATCAGGGAGACTCTGAAAGATAGAAGCATTGATAAGATATCGTTCTTGAAGATTTACTTGAAGCTGTTTTAACTCATTTGTATTTATCTTAGATGTAAGTGTCAGAGATTTTTTAATGATATTATGAACTAATATTTCAGCATTTGAACGATCTTGTAGGTCGATATACCCTAAATCAAAAAGTGTCAGAAGTGATTCAATATGATCGAGTGCATCATGAAGATACTCTATACAGTTTTTAGATGTTAGTTGTGTGTACAACTCTTGCAACTCTTGTACTAAAGGAGGATTAATATCTTTTAGTTTTAGAAGAGTTTCATTATAGTCTTGTGTAAAAAGTTCTAAAACAGGTGTTATAAGTATGGCATGTGAAGCGACAATATATCGTCCAGATTCTGTAAAGATATTTGGATGGGAGACACCTTTTGCATCCATAATTTCACCAAGTAAAAAAACAACACTACTAGAGAACTCCTCTATGGAGTAGTTATGAAGCTTAGCATCAGGATGTTGTTCATAAGCGACAGCTAAACCTCCTCCTATATTAATGTTACTAAGCGCATCTGCACCTAACATTTTTAACTCTGCATAGATGTTTCCAGCCTCTCGTAATGCTCTTTTAATAGGGGCTATATCTTCCATCTGTGAGCCAATATGAAAATGAACCATAGAAAATTTTTCTAAAAGGGAAGCATTTTCTAGGAGTCGAACAGCTTCTAAAATTTCTGTAGCAGTTAAACCAAACTTAGCATCCATTCCTGCACTCTTTGCCCAAGTTCCACTTCCTGTAGAGTGAAGACGAACTCGTATGCCAATGTTTGGTACTTTTAGGTTTGACTCTTTAGCAACAGCGATAATAGTCCTTAACTCTCCTAATCCCTCTATCGTTACTGTGATGTTATGCCCTGAGTGTGCAGCGATAAACGCCAAAGTTATCATCTCTTTATCTTTAAAGCCGTTGACTGTTATCTCCGAACCTTTAATAGATTTTCCCATAGCTAAGATGAGTTCAGCCTTACTACCTGCTTCTAAACCGTAGTTAAACTCTTCGCCTGCTTCTGTAACAGCATTTACGACATGGGGTAGTTGGTTTACTTTTAATGGAAAAACAGCCTTAAATTCACCCTTGTAAAAGTTCTCTTTTATAGCAAAGTTAAAACAGGAGTAGAGATGTCTTATCTGCTTTTTTATAAGATGAGGAAATCGTAAAATAATTGGACCACGAACACCATCTTTTCTAATTTGATCTGTTATATCTAAAAGAGAAGGGGATGATTTATAGTTTACTTGAACCTCATCACCATTAATTATAAAGTTATTATTTGACCATATATCTAAACCAAAGTTATTCATAAAGAGTCCTAAATATGAAGTTTGTGGTGAAAATATTTATCTATATCAAAATAGATCTCACCACTACGATTTTTAAAAGTAAGAAGTGTTTTATTTACATTTTTCATCTTTTTGACACCCATAACAGCAAGAATAACTTTCATACTTTTGATAAGGTTTTTATGGTACTGTCCTATCTCTTTTCCCTGCTTGACAACAAGAAATGAGGCTCGTTTTTTAGGATCTTGTGTAGCCATTCCGACAGGGCATACATGAGAGCCAAAACCTGAACACATTTTTGCACGAATACATCCACCACTCATCATAAAGCCACGAGCTATACCTATAGCATCAGCACCCATAGCAAGTGTTATAATGGCATCATCAGGTGTGAGTATCTTACCACTTGCAATGATTTTAATGTTCTCTCTAATACCATGTTTCGTTAAAAGAGTATCAAGAACATAGAGTGCATTATTTGTTGTGAGTCCGACTGACTCCATAAGTTCTAGTGGTGCAGTAGCACTTCCACCCTCACCACTATCTACTGTTATAAAGTCAGGAAGAGTTCTTCCCTCTGCCTTTCTTTGAGCCATCTCCATAGCCATCTCTTCAACTGCCTTAGCATCTGAGACAACTATCTTAAAACCGACTGGTTTTTGAGAGAGTTTTTGGAGTCTCTCCACAAAATCAAGTAGGTGAGAAGTAGAATCAGCATAAGGAAAACGGTTTGGTGAGAAGAGATTTTCTCCCTCTTTGACACCACGGTAGTAAGCGATGTCGGCGTTTACCTTACTCCCTGCAAGTTTACCACCAGTCTGTTTTGCACCCTGCGCAATCTTAATCTCAGTCATACGGCAAAATTTCATTACTTTTTGGTATCTTAACTCATCAAACTCACCATTTTCATCACGAACGCCATAGAGTCCAGAACTCATTTGAAAAATCATATTTGGAATA
>Ga0256826_1002010_pt1 | contig 12558 bp, 12 predicted proteins | sample CV79metaG_FD_185975 | JGI IMG/M metagenome (GOLD analysis project Ga0256826, IMG submission 185975) | Hydrothermal vent microbial communities from East Pacific Rise, Pacific Ocean - CV79 | ecosystem: Environmental > Aquatic > Marine > Hydrothermal vents | place: Pacific Ocean: East Pacific Rise... | reverse complement strand
CACTTCAAAGTGAACATATTAAACCTTACTATAATAGGCTCATAGCACAATCAAAAACCTCTTATTCAGGTAAAAGTTATCAAGATAGACTCTTGAACCCTCGTAACTTCAAGGTGCATAATTTTAACGAAGAAGATGTGATTTTAATCGATGACATCATTACTACTGGGTTGACTTTAACACAAGCCGTTCAAGCACTCTCTAAAGAGGGAAAGAATGTTGTGATGTGTCTAACCTTAGCGGATGCTAGCAGTAAAAAGAGTTGATGTGTGTAGAGTTGTAATGATGAGAGAGGAAGGATGCAAAGAACTACTTGTTTACTTTTACGCGTTAGAATATTAAAAAATGATAAGGAAGTACCATGGCTTACTCAAATGATGACTTGGATAGTACGTACGAGTCTTTAGTTAACTCATCTAGTGAATCTCAGGTATGGAACGCAGGGAATGTTTATTTTGATGATGAAGTGGTTGAGTATCAGGGACGTTATTATAAAGCAGTGAAAAAGACTAGTGCCGAAGTTCCTAGTCGTTCAAATAAATGGAAAGAGTTGATTGAAGAAGAAGACGATATTAATCTTGAACTAGACCTCTCTTTATATGGTGAGAGTGCTCCTACTAAACAAGCTTCACCAAAACCTAATATTACTGTTAAAAAGACCGTAGCACCCTTGGTTAAAAAAGCACCTATCAAGCCCGTTCCTCCTAATAAAGCGGTTAACAAGCCTTTGAAAAAGCAGACCTTAAAAGAGCGACAAGATGAACAGTCTCCAATCAGTAAACCTTCCACGCAAATACCTGTTTCGGTTCAGAGAAAAATGCAGGTGGCACCAAGTGATCAAAATGTTGTGAATGATATTTTAAAATCGATAGAGTTTAAAAAGATAAAAGGTACTAATACAGACGACTGTTCAATTGCAACAAACCTAATTCTTCCTCAAAAAATGGGAGAAGATGTTCAACTGATTTGGGAATCAAGTCACCCTCATATTATCTCTTCTAAGGGAGAAGTTTCTCGTCCAAAAGATGGGATGGATGTGGCTGTAAATTTAAGTGTTACAGTAACTAAAAAACAGAGTTCTGCAAAACGTTTTTTTACCTTATGGGTAAAAGCAATTGAACGTGTTTATAGTGATGAAGAGTGTGTGGATTTGGTTTATGATATTTTAGAGTTTGACCAAATTTGTGGTAGTAATGAGAAGCTTACAGAGATTACGCACTCATTAGAGTTATTAAGCCATGGACTACATGATACGGACATTTTATGGGCATCAAAAGAGCGAAATTTATTAGATGAAAGTGGACATTTTTACCAAGAAAGACTAACAAAAAATACACGTATACGTATTTATGCCATCATTGTAAAAGGTAATATTCAGCGTCTAAAACACTTTGAATTGACGTTAAAAACCACATAATTTATGACTTTAACAGAAGTTTAAATATTGAAAAAAAAGCACTAATACTCAGCCTAAGATATAAGAAATAGTTAAAATACAGAAGCACTTAAATGATTAAGATAGAAGATGAAAGCACGCCTATTTTATTTATCCTGAAAACTTAAGTAATAGAATTAAATTTTTTATAGAATTTTAATGACCAACTTTAGCTGTTTAGGACTACAACAGTTTGTTGCTTTGGTGAAGTAAAAAAGCTGTTTAGTGTAACCAAAGGGTGACCAAAATAAGGTAATATTACAAAATAATGATAAATAGACGATATTACAGCGTATTTAAATATATAGTGTGTTATTTTAAGTTTAATATAATTTAGTAATTTTTGGGATGAACTTGACAAAACTTTTTAACAGAAGCTCCGTTATTGGTCTTATTGATAAACATACGGGAACCGTAACGGTTACGGATAAAATAGATATTATCTTAACCCCTTCGTATTACTGGGTAAAACGTGCTGTTTTAGAGGTCTCTTTTGCCGCACAAGCCTTGAAGTACGCCCCCTCGATTTTTGAAGGGATATTACCTGAAGGTCACTTCTCCTACTTTGTGGTTAAATCAAAAAAAGAGTATCTTTTCTTTGCTTATAATGCAGATGATATTATTAAAAGTATAAAAGAAAAAGGTATAGAGAGTTCTCAAATTTCAGGTGTTTATCTTGCTCAAAATGAGCTTACTCACTTAAGTGCACCTATCGCTTGTAATGAAAAAGATGTTTTAGTTATGCATCAAAACACGCTGCTTCAAGTACCTAAAAGTTTAGTTGATGAGTCAACAGTAAAACGTAGTATGGATGAGGTGAAAACACTTTCTAGAAACAAGATAACCTTGTACAAAAGTAGTGTGACTCACTCTTTAAAAGAGTTAACCCCTTTGATGTATGCCTTGGGTGCACTGATTGTTCTGTATGCAACACAGCTCTTTTTTACTTATAGTGAACATGAAAAAATTTCTACCCAACCCTCTGTTTTTAAAGAGTATAAACTCCCTCAAACATTAATGCAAAACAGTTCTATTGAGAAACGTTTACGAGGTGAATTTACAGACCAAAAGTCATTTAGAAAAATAATCTTTACAATTTTACAACTGCCTCTGTCTCAACGTCAAAAGATTACTACCGTAGCCTACGAGAAGAACCTTTTTAAAATCACCTTTGAGATGCAAGATTATGCTCGTCTTCGTGATATTGAACTAAGTTTTAAAAAGTCATTAGGTAAATTAGTAAAGGTTGATATTAATAAAAATATTATGACGGTGAAAATCAAATGATGCGAACTATACACCCCCTTTATTTACTTGCATTTATGTTTGTACTTTTAGCAACTCTGGTGTGGCAAAATACAAAAATTCAAGGGCTTATTGCTTATGAACAGCATGAAAGAGTAGAAGCACGTTCTATGGCAAAACGCATTGTAGAACTTAAAAAAGTGATGAAAGCACCGCAAAAACAGCAGCTTGATAACTTTTTGAAAAGTTCAGTCTTTGGTGGTTCAGACTTGAGCTTTAGGGTTAAAAATGGACGTTATGTCATTAACTCTAAACGTATGAACGCACGACAGTTAGAGAGTGTGCTCAACCGTGTTTTAAACATGAGTGTAAAAGTCGCACAACTCAAGGTACAGACTCAAGATGATAGGTACGTAAGCTTTTATATGGAGATTGTATTATGAAAAAACTCCTAAAATTTTTAGCTTATGTTGTGGTGATGCTTGCTCTTCTCATTTTCTTCTCACCCAAAACAAATCTCTATTATCTTCTTGAAGAGTTTGCGATAGAAAAAAATATATATGTCTCAGATGAAAAAGTAAATGACAGTGGCTTTAGCTTAAATATTTTCAATGCAAAAGTATATTTAGATGAACTGTTTTTAGCAGAAGCGGAAGAGACTAGCATAAGTATGTGGCTTGTATATAACAGTTTTGAAGCAAATAACATTGACTTAAATGAGGGTTTTTCAGATTTCATGCCTTCTGTGATTAAACATATTGAAGTGAAACATCATCTTTTTAATCCTATGTCTTTGTCTCTTTCAGGTGAGAGTGGCGATAGTTTCTTTTATGGAGATGTTGACTTGTTTGAACGTGTTGTGACGATTCATCTACGTTTAGGCGCTAAGAGCGAGAAACGTTTTGCTACTTCGTTACGTGCGCTTAAAAAAGAAGACGGGGGTTATGTTTATGAATATAAACTTTAATCGAAACTCCTTTTTAAAACTTGCTGTTCACTTTTTAGTGATGGCTTTTATTGCCAAGGCTATCTCTTTGGCGGGATGGTTCTTTCTTCCAAAACAGAGCATTCAAAATACAGCTAAATCACAGTTTGTAATGCCTTATATGCGTTACAGCATCTCCTATTTTAGATTGACATCAACAAAACTTAAAGTGAATGAAGCGGCTTCATCTCTCTCTATTAGTTCGATTGTCTTAAAAGCTATTTACATGATGGGAAAAGAGAGTATTGTTGTTCTTGCGCCTAAGTCTAATCCTAAAAAGTCAAAGACCATTGCTATTGGAGAGAAGTTTGAAGGGTATAAACTTGAAAAAGTTTTTAGTGATTATGTTCTGTTTACAAAAAACTATAAGCAGTACCGTCTTTACTTAAACCTTAAAAAAGGTGCACCAAGATGGAAAAAAGTTGACAGAGCTGCTACAGCCGATGGTGAAGTAAGACGTATTGCTAAGGCTGATGTTAAGAAGGTGATGGCAAACCCAACCAACATCTGGAAAAACATTGGTCTTCGAGAACACTTTACCGCAGGAAAACAAGATGGCTTTAAAGTCTCTTTTGTAAGAAAAGGAACGGTGTTTGAATCCTTAGGTCTTCGCGTGGGTGATGTTATCCAAGCCATTAATAACCAAGAAATTACCAACAATGCTCAAGCCTTTAAAGCTTACCAACAGTTTAAAAATGCCAAAGCACTAAAATTAAATATTAAAAGAGGAAATACAGCAATGGAGTTAGAATATGAAATTTATTAAATTATGTATGATTATCTTGTTATTAGGGTCGAGTGTTTATGCTAAACCAGCAGTAAAATCATCAGCAGATGAAGAGGTTTCGATTAACTTTAAAGACCTTAGCATCAATGAATTTGTTGATTTGATGAGTAAGATTTTAAAGAAAAATATTCTCTTAACGCAACCTCTTGCTGGAAAGGTAGAGTTTTACTCTGCTGCGCCTGTAAAAAAATCTGATATTACAAATATTTTCATCTCAATTTTAGAATCTAAGGGCTTTACCCTTGTAGAAAATGGGGAGTTCTTACAAGTAGTGAGAAGTGCAGAAGCGTCAAAATACAACCTAAAAGTAGTCGGAACTTGGGGTAAAATCGGAGATGAACAGACTATGATTACGCAGTCTATTCAGGTGAACGGTCAAAATGTTGACCAAGTAGCTGCAAAGATAAGACACCTTATCTCGAAGTCGGCAAAACTGGTAACCTTAAAAGAGAGTGGAATTATGCTCCTTTCAGATTACCCTAGAAATGTGAGAACTGTTAAAAAGGTTGTTCGAGAGATTCAGCGTCAGCGTAACTTTGAAGTGGTTATTGTTCCTATTAAAAATGCAAATATTACAACACTTTATACAGAAATCTCTGAAATTTCAAAGACGATTTTTAATCAGACGGTTCCTAATGAAGTGGTTAAGGTTATGCAAAACACTGATCTTAACTCTTTAGTACTTATTGGTAAAAAAACGAATACAACTAAACTAGAGGGGTATATTAAACGTTTAGACTCTGGGGATCAAACAAATTCAGAGGGTGTACAGATTATTGCACTGAAAAACTCTGATGCAGTTAATGTTATGAAAACGATTGATGCAGTTATTGCAAAAAAAGCTTATCCAGATCCTTCTTTAAAACCGGATGTTTCACTTAATGAAGAGATTAACTCTATTATTTTAATTGGACCTGCGGTAACAATTGACCCTCTTATTAAAGTAATAGAAATTTTAGATAGAGAAAAATACCAAGTGTATGTAAAAGCACGAATAATGGACTTCTCAAATAAAGATACAGAAGCACTTGGTGCAAAATATGGTCTTGAGGGTGGAATAGCTAATTCAAGTGGATTATATACTATGGCTGCAAACTTTGGTGGTCCCTCAGTTGCATCTCCACTTCTTGGAGCTACATTACTTGAGAATTTAGGTGACATTACAGATGGCTTAGCAATTGGAGCAACTCTAGACTTTTTACAAACAAATGGTGTGTCAAAAACAATTTCTGAACCTTCTATCCTTTGTGTTAACAATATTGAATCATCTATTTATGTTGGTAGTACTATCTCTTTTCAAACAGGTAGTTTAACTAATGGAAATGGTTCGAATATTGGTGGTTCAACAGCAGCCGTTTCAAACACTTTTCAAAGAGAGGACGTGGGACTTACTTTGAAAGTAAAACCACGTGTTTCATCTAAAGATAAAGTGACTTTAGAAGTTTCAGCAATCTTAGAAAATTTTTTAGGAAAAGACCCTGACTCTTTACAACCTATTACTGGAAAACAAGAAGTTACAACACAGATTATTTTATCTCATGGTGAAACAATTATAATTGGGGGTCTTTCAAAAGATCAAACTAGACAGGTAGAAAACAGAGTTCCATTTTTAAGTGCGATACCTCTTCTTGGTGCTCTTTTTACGCATACAGAAGAAACAGTTGATAACCAGTCAATGGCGATTGTTTTAACACCTTATATCGTTACAAACTCTGCAAGTCTTTCTGCCTTACAAAAGAGCCTTGGTATCTTAGGTAAGATACAAGAGCAGTACAATGCTAAGGTGTTTAAAAAGATTGAAGACGCTGCAGGGGAACGACTTGACTCCCGAAAAAAGGGTGAAGACGGGTATGAACCTATTGAAGAACTGGTAGAAAAATGATTTTAGATGAACGCTATCACGACACCAATTTGGCTATGGTTGAAGTCGATGGTGTTGACTTTGATATTTCACTTAAAAATGGTCTGCTTTTTACAAAGATAGACGATGAGTTAGTTATTGCTCTGAGTGAGCATAAGCTAATTGAGAGTACAAACTATCTTAACAAACTGAACTTTCAAGCTCAAGTGGTTATCTTAAATGATGTCTCTTACGAACGCCTTCATAATAAATACTTAGAGGTGAAAACGGACAAAGAGATCGCTTCTATGCAAGATGAGACACATGAAAATGACATTGATGAAGATGAACTCTCTTTAGATGAGTTCTTACGTACCTCTAGTGATATTTTAACTTCTGAAGAGTCTGCGCCAATTATTAAGTTTGTGAATGCTCTTTTTTATCAAGCAGTCAAGAAAAATGTTTCTGATATTCATATTGAAACGCATGAGTCTAAGGGTGAGGTTCGTTTCCGTTCAGACGGTATTTTATATAAAAATGCAGATATGGACAGACGGGTTATTGACCTTGTTATTTCACGTATTAAGGTTGTCTCTAATCTTGATATTTCTGAAAAGCGTGTTCCTCAAGATGGTCGTACTCAGGTAAGAATCGCAGGTGAAAATGTAGATATTCGTGTTTCTGTTTTACCTACTTTTTATGGAGAACGTGTCGTAATGCGTATCTTAATGCAAGGCGATCAAATCCCTGCACTTGTTGACTTAGGCTTTAATAAGTTAATGGTAAAACGGTTTGAAAAAGTACTTCAAGCTTCACATGGTATTATCTTAGTAACGGGACCAACAGGTTCTGGTAAAACAACCACACTTCACTCATTCTTGCAATTTGTTGCAACACCTGAACAGAACATTATTACGGTTGAAGACCCTGTAGAGTACAAGGCAGCAAACATTAACCAAATTCAGGTAAATGACAAGGTTGGCTTAACCTTTGCCTCAGCACTTCGTTCGATTTTAAGACAAGATCCTGATACGATTATGATTGGGGAAATTCGTGATGAGGAGACGGCTCAAATTGCTGTTCGTGCAGCATTAACGGGTCACTTGGTTTTCTCTACACTTCACACAAACTCAGCGGCCGCAACACTTACCCGTCTTTCTGACATGGGTATTGAGCCTTTCTTAATTTCCTCATCGCTCTTAGGTGTTTTAGCGCAACGTTTAGTTCGTAAGTTATGTACTTCATGTAAACAAAAAGATGAAACAGCTGAATCCTACGTGAAAGAGTATGAACTTCCGGTAGGTTCTACGATTTACAAACCATTAGGCTGTTCTAAGTGTGGTTATAGTGGATTTAGTGGACGTGAAGCCTTAGGTGAACTCCTTATTATGGATGATGGTCTACGTGAACTTCTTAAGACAACAACAAATGAAATTGACATTAGAAAGTATAGTGTTAATGCAGGGTTAAAAACGATTCCTACGCAGTTAAGAGAGATTCTTTTAGCCGGTGAAACCTCTTTAGATGAAGCTATTAGAATTGGGCTTCATGAAGCTTTATAATTAAGGTAGAAGGATGAAGGTAAAGGCTATAAAGGAAGAAAATAGATGTTTACCTACTTCTTCGTTTTTCTGCTTTCGCGCTTCAGCCTCCTCAAACCGTAAGGCCTTTACGCTTATTGAGGTGATGGTGGCGACTATTATTATTTCTGTGGTTGGTCTTGCTCTTTTACAGATGCACAGTAACTCAGCTAACATGAGCCATACGATGCAAAAAAAGTTTGCTCTTTCGGATTGGGCTTTAATGGGTGCCTTTGAAAACAGGGTTGAAAAACGAAAAAAGAACCTTCGTTTTGACACGGTAATGAAACCTTTTAATATAAAAGAACGTAGTGTCCGTTTAGGTTTAAATAAAAAAGGTGAGGTCTCTACTACGTTAATAGAACGTATTGACTCTGCAAGTATTAAGAAGCAGATGGACGAAGCAGACTTAGATCTACCTATTTCAGATGCGCTTCGTTTAGAAATTTATCAACAGCATATTGAAGTTGATGGACAGACCCATTCCCTTTATCGGATAATTAAACCATGAGACGCGCATTTACTCTTATTGAACTTATGATTTCGGTGATTTTGCTTTCTATTATTGTTACCTTTTTGTATCAGTCAGTAGCGCAACTTCAAAACTCAAATCAACAGTTAATGAAAAACACAGATAAAATAGTAGATAGAGAAAATTTACTTCAGGTTTTATATAATGACTTTATGAATATGAGTGCATTAAATGTTGCAGATAAAGTAGAAAAAACAGATGTTATTGTTTTTCAAACTTCAAACAGTTTTTACGCCATGAGTCAGCCGTTTGTACGGTATGAGGTAGGACGTGATGCTGTTTTAAGACGCATAGAGTCTTCTGCACAAAAGTTAGATTATGAGAATAGTTTTTTCCGTTTTGATACCATCGCTCATGATGTAAGTATGCTTAAAGTGTATGAGAGTAAAGGGCACTACTTTATCTATGTTAAAAGTGATAAAATGGAGGATATTTATCTTGATATTGTGCCTCCTGCCTTAGGTGCTAAGGTTGAAAGTACTGAGAATAATAGCAGTCAAAAGAGTGGTGATGTAGCTGAAAATCAAGAAGAGGATGAAGTATGATAAGAAAAGCTTTTTCTCTTTTAGAATTGATGCTGGTTATTGTGATTGTAGGAGTTATTTATACCTTAGCTCTTTCAACAATGAAAGTACCGAGTCCAAAGGATGCAGAAACCTTTACCTTAGCTACTTTGCCGAAGTACTTAAGAGAGAACTTTAAGCTTAGCGATGCAAAAATTATCTGTTTTGAACCGTGTGGAAAATGTAGTGTTTTAGTGGATGGTGAGTTTTTACAAGAAGAACTTTCCCTTTTTGATAAGAGTAATGTAAAGTCGTATGAGCTCTCTTTTGAAGGGTATGCTACAGAAAAAGAGTATATTCCTTATGATAAACAAGACTCTTATAAACAGGCCTGTTTTGTTCTTCATAAGTGGCCTAATGGCGCCATTGAAGAGGTGGTTTTAGAAAGTGATGATAATTTTATTTATTACAAAGCAGGGTATGAAAAAACAAAATCGTACAAGAGTTTAGCGACATTACAAGACGCATACAAAAAAGAGTTAGATGCAATAAGGGATGGACAGTGATTTATAAATACAAGGGTTTTAACGACAAGGGTAAAAAAGAGAGTGGCAAGATTGAGGCTATTTCTATTGATGAGGCAAAGTTAAAACTCAAATCACGTTCTTTTCTTTATGAGAGTGTGAGTGAAGAGAAAGCTTCTGTCTTGCAGGGGCTAAAGGTTAGTCGTGTACGTGTGATACCTAATAAAACTCTTATTAATCTTTCTCGTGAGATAGCTGCTTATATTCGTTCGGGAATGACCATTGTAAGTACCATTAAACTTCTGGCCAACCAATACAAAGATGACAAACGCACCTCTTTTTTCTTAAGTGCTGTGAGTACATTTCTAGATGAAGGAAAGAGCTTTTATGCTGCTTTGGATGCACAAGGGGTTTATGCACTTCCTCACTTTTTTAAACAGTCTGTTAAGGTCGCTGAAGAACGGGGTGTAATGGATGTTGTCTTAGTTGAACTTGCACGTTTTATGAAAGAGCAAGAACGTCTTAATAAAGAGGTCGGTTCGGCACTTTTTTACCCGGGTTTTATGATTTTAGTGGCGATGGGAGCCATTAGTTTTATGTTTGCAGTTGTTGTTCCAAAAATTACCGATATTTTCAAACAGATGAAACAAGAACTTCCGCCTTTAACGGAAATAGTTATCTCTATTGGAGACTTTATGGGGGCACATTTTCAGATGATGGCTTTTATCTTTTTAGCGGTTGTAGGAATTTTTACTTACTTAATGAAGAGTGTATCTTCTTTTAAATATGCAGTCGATACCTTGGTGTTAAGAGTCCCTCTTTTTGGTAGTATTATTCAAAAGAGTGAGTTGGGACGTTTTGCCTATATGAATGCCTTGCTAATGCGTTCGGGTGTACCTATGGTTCAAGGGATTAATCTCTCTTCACAAATTTTAAAGAACACCGTAATCTCAGGTATTTTACAGCGTGCAGCACAAAAAGTAGTGGAGGGTTCAAAACTCTCTTCTGCGTTAGCCTCAGATGAGAAGATAGTGGGTATTGCCTTTATTCAGTCTATCGCCTTGGGTGAAGAGACCTCGAATGTACCTGATGTTATGAGTAATCTTGCTGAGTTGTATTTTGAAGATAATAAAGACAAGATTGGTGTTTTACTCTCCTTAATGGAGCCGATGCTTATGCTCTTTGTCGGTGGTGTTATTGGTGCGATTGTAATCTCAATGTTACTTCCAATTTTCTCAATGAATATGGGTTAGGATAAGATGAAACGTTCTGCCATCGCTTTGATGCTCACACTCTTTATGATTTTAGCAATGAGTGCAGCACTGAGTATTACGCTTGGGCTTTTTCAAAAAAACTTTAATACCTACTCTTCGAATATTTTTCGCGTACAAAGTGCAGTGTTAATAGTCGATGTTGTAGAGATGATGAAAGCCTTGTCTAAAGATGTTGGCGAGTCACCTGAAGCCTTTGCGCTTTTGATTTCGAGTGTGCAAGAACTTCCTCTTCGTGTGGGTAGTGTAGATATGATTATTAAACTAGAAGCCTCTGCCTCTCGTTTTAATATAAATCATTATGAGCGGAAAAAGCATTATGAGAAGTTATATGCTTATTTAATTAACTATAATGTTCAGCGTCCAGGGTATATTTTGGAGATGATTGAAGACTCTTTAGATAAGGACAAAGATGAACAGAGTTATGGAAGTGAACGTATCTTGTATGACCCTCTCTTTGTTCAAGGTAAGATTGTTGATTATGAGCAGTTTACAAAGCTTTTAGATACGTATGCGAAAGAGACGAAAGATATTAATATCTATAATGTTCCTTGGAAAGATTGGATGGACTTTAGTTCAGAGTTTATTGATGAAGCCTATATGACAGTTGAAATGCAAACAGTTTTACAATCTCCTGGTGGGATAAGTGAACTCTTAGAAGATTTTGACAAAACAGGGGAAAATAGTTCGGATGTTAAATGTGAAGTTTATCTAAGACAAGATGAAGCTCAAAGTGTGGCTAACTTTGAGTTTAGTTTTAAAACGAAAAAAGTGAGTAATTTTAAGGCTATTTTGTAAATTTACGCCTTGTACTCTAGGCTACCTGCTCGAGACTCACAGTCGTCAATAAGGTTTAATATCTGACGTTTAACCTTGTCGTATCTAAACTGCTCTTTAAAGCCGTTAATACGTCCACCTGATGCATTAGGATGCCCACCACCACCTGCCCACTCTTTAGCAATAAGTGAAACATTGACCTTGTTGTTTGCTCGAAGACTCATCGTTCCTCGTGGACCCACATCAACAATGAAGTCATACTCATCAAAGGTGGTTAAAAAAGCATTTCCAACAATAGAGGTATTTCCTAAAGCATACGAGAGATAACCCTTATATCCTTTATAGTAAATAGTCTTATCGGCTTTTACTGAACCTAAAAGCTCAACTATGTACGCAGTAGCTAGATTATCTAAGGTGTCATCATGCTCTTTTTTAAAGTAGTTCTTTTTAAGAGAGTGAATGGTCTCATCGAGTAAGATGTTCGCATTATCAAGAGGAATCATCTGCGCCGCTTCAAAGAGTAGGGCGTGCTTATAAGCTCTGTCTGCGTCAGCAAACATTACGCGGTTTAACTCACGTGTCTCTGTAACAAGGCGCATACAAACCTTTCCATACTCAAAGGCTTGGTGTTTCTCTTGGTGCCACAAGTCAACGGCATCAACAATAGCCACGTAAGGAGCTATCCATGCTTTTATCTCTTGTGAAAGTCCAAAATGTTCTAGTACGTAATCATAAGTGATTTGCGTTGCTGAACGGCTTGTATCAAGAAAGTACCAGTCAAACTTTTTTGCAGAGTCCTCACCACTTCCATGATGGTCAAGTAACTGAAGTTTTACGTTTACTTTTTGATAATCTTTGAGTTTAGCAACCTCTTTACTTAACCATTTTGACTCATCCATAGTGAGGTTTAAGTCAGTGATTAAAATACCTGCGTCTTTGTTATCTGCTTTAATGGCATCAATGATTTCATTAAGACGCTCACTTACTTCAGCCCCATAGTTAGCATTAAAAAAAAGTATGTTTTCATATACTTCTTTAGTGATTAGTTGACAGCTGTAACCGTCTAAGTCAATGTGTGA
>Ga0256826_1002009_pt1 | contig 12558 bp, 10 predicted proteins | sample CV79metaG_FD_185975 | JGI IMG/M metagenome (GOLD analysis project Ga0256826, IMG submission 185975) | Hydrothermal vent microbial communities from East Pacific Rise, Pacific Ocean - CV79 | ecosystem: Environmental > Aquatic > Marine > Hydrothermal vents | place: Pacific Ocean: East Pacific Rise... | reverse complement strand
CATTGTTCGTGTAACACAAACCGTTGCACCTGGGAATGTTTTTGTGCCTTTTCACTTTAATGAGCAGTTAGTTAACCAACTTACGGCTTCATGTTTTTGTCCTAAGTCTGGTGAGCCTAACTACAAGCAAACAGCGATACAACTCCATTCTGAGAAAGTTCCTCATGGGCTTAAACTGAGTGAAGATGAGGTTACTGGATTGATTGAGCATCAAAAAGAAGAACAAGAGTTTTATTTAAAGAGTATACATAAGATGGAAGCTTAAGCCTTAGGTATACGGTAGGGCAATGGTAAAACATGCTCCAACATACTCTGTTCCATCTACATCAAAAGAACGATTACTAGCAGATAGCGTCCCTTTCATATGTTTTTCAATCATTTCCTTAGACATGTACAGCCCAATTCCAGTTCCTTGTGCCTTGTGTTTGGTTGTAAAGTAAGGGTCAAAAATAGAAGGGAGTGTTGCCTTGTCTACTCCTCCAGCATTATCATAAATCTTAATTAAAATATGTGTAGATGTTTTAGAAATGGAGATCAAAATATGCTTTTTGATGGGGTCTTTTGCTTCTAAGGCTTCTTTTGCATTGTTGAAAATATTAATAATAACTTGCATAAGTTCGGAAGGGTACCCAATGAGTTTGACTTTAAAAGGCATATGTTCTTCGATGATGCGAATATCGTTTAGACTTCCTTTAGAGATACTTAGTGCTGAAGAGATGATTTCATCAACATGGTAGGCTTTTTTCTTCTTATCTTGTTTGAAGTAGTTTCTGAAGTCATCAATGGTTGAAGAGAGGTAGTGGGTATACTCATCAATGCGGTTAAAGGTGTCATCTAAGCTATCTTTTGTTGTCACGCCAAGCATATTTTCAATCTTTGCATTTCCTGTTGCGGTAGTAATAGCAGAGAGAGGTTGTCTCCATTGGTGGGCGATATTTCCTATCATTTCACCTAAGGCTGCAAAACGTGACTGTTCGGAAAGAATTTTATCTTTTTGTCTATTTTGAGCAACCTCTTGTTCAATTTTTTTAGTTAAGGTTGTATTAAAAGCTTGCAGTTGCATGGTTTTTTCTAAAATCTTGTGTTCCAGTGAAGAGTTTAGGTCGTTTAGTTTATTGGCATATTCTTGTTGTTTAAAGGAGAGAGTTTTAAAAGCAGATATAAGATCATAACGTTCATCTTTTGAAGAGACAAACGGTAGAGAATATGTAGCAGGTGTATTGTAGTTGATGTTTTTCATTACGAAGGCAAGTTGGGTAAAAGGAAGTAGTGTGAGTTTTAAAACGATAGCAATTACAACTAAAGTAAGTGTCATTAAGATAAAGGTGACTAAAGCAGTGTCAATAATCTCACTGACCTCATGAACGTATTGGTCTGCCTTGTAATAAATAATAAAATAACCATCTTCAAAGGCATATTTTTTTGCCAATAGTGGTTGTTTGTTTAAAAAATCTAGGGTCATGTTTTCTTTAATGTTAAGAGCAGTACCTACACTTACTAAACGGGTATGAATAACGAGTTTATAGATATGTGAGTTCTCTAACATTTTTCGTTTTACATAGTTAAGGTTGTCGCTATTTAGTTCCGGAATATGCTCGATCTCAGCCTTGATAAAAAGGGCAATTGAATCCATTTGTTGTTCTTGGTGAACAATCAAGGTTGGAAAAGAGACCTTTTGTGTGTATTGGTAAAATAAAACACCAATGGCTAGGTATGAAAAAATGATAAGTAAGATGATTTTTTTGGTAATAGAAAAGATATGAAGGCGTTTAAAGGTTTGCCCAAATATATGGTTAAAATTATTTTTTATTTGATTTTGTTTCATTATCTTCGCATTTTTTGTTATGATGGTAACATACATAACTTAAAAGGGCACCTCTACTAACCCTATACTCAATTCAGAGGTATTTTGAAAGGTAAGATTGTACAAGTCTTTTTTTGAGTCATAGCCGCAGCTCTGGCGATGGAAAAACTTGTGTAAGCTTGCGTTTCAAAATATCTCCCAAAGGGCGATACAAGAAATCTACTCTTATTTCGTTAGATGCGTTCGAAGCTATTCATAGCTCCTTCTCACATCTGCCTCGTAATAGTAACCCTCTTGTATCGCTGAGTGAGTATAGAGTTATTAGAGGTGCCCTAAATAATGGATGGGCATGAAAAAAGTTCTTATCGTAGACGATGATATTACCGTTATTCGTTTCCTCAAAGATCTTGTCTCTCAAAAATTACACCTGCCTTGTGAAAGTGCAACCAGTCTTAGTGCTATGAAAAAACATCTGCAAAACCCTGAACAGTTTGCCATTGCCTTAGTTGATGTTGTTTTACCCGATGCTAAAGATGCTGAAGCCATAGATATAGTTTTAGAATATGACATTCCAGTTATCGCAATGACAGGTAGTACAAATGAAAAGATTATTAAACTTGTAAAAAGTAAAAATATTTTAGACTATGTGAGTAAAGAACATCCGAGTTCATTTGACTACGCAATGCGCCTACTTCTTTTTGTTTATGGTTTTAAGGGTGCTCAAATCATGTTAGTTGATGACTCTCCAACCTCACGAATGAAATTGATGTTTAGTCTTGAAAAACTGCCTTTAAAAGTCTTTGAAGCAGAAAATGGAAGAGAAGCCCTTTCGATTTTAAAAGCAAACCCTGAGATACAACTTATTATTACTGACCAAAATATGCCTGAAATGACAGGTATTGAACTTGTTAGGGAAGTACGTAAATTACATAATATGAGTGAGCTTGGAATTATTGGTATTAGCGCTTCAAATGACACTTGTATGAGTGTTGAATTTTTAAAGAATGGTGCTAATGATTTTTTAACTAAGCCTTTCTTCCCGGAAGAAGTTCTCTCTCGGACGATTACAAACCTTGAGATGCAGTACTATGTTCGTTTAGCTGAGGAGTCTGCAGTAACCGATTTTTTAACAGGACTTCATAATAGAAAGTATCTTTTTGAAACGGGTCAAAAGCTTTATGCTAATGCTAAACGTGAGCATCTCTCTATAGTGATTGCTATGATAGATATTGACCATTTTAAAAAGATTAATGATAGGTTTGGTCATCAAGCTGGAGATGAAGCCCTTAAACTTTTAGGCAAGCTTTTTTTAAGTGAGTTTAGAGACTCTGACATTGTTACTCGTTATGGGGGAGAAGAATTCTGTATTATGCTGACCAATACTCAGGTGAAACATGCTGCTGAAATAATGAATGATTTACGTAAAAAAGTAGAAAATATGAAAATTGAAATTCATAATATTAGTTTTAGAATGACGATTTCAATAGGTCTCTCAAGTGACATGAGCAGTAGTTTTGATCAGATGTTGACCTTAGCCGATAAAAAACTTTATCAGGCTAAAAATGATGGGCGAAATAAAGTTCTTTTTTAGAGCTGTCTTTAAGATTACTTTCGGTTTAACTTTAAGACTTCATCCTTGTACTTTAAAACTAGTTCGGTTTCACTTACTTTTACAATCTCATAATTGCGTTTAATATTAATATGTCGGATGTGAGAACGTTCTTCTACCATTAACTTACGAACTTTCATAGAAAAGTTAAGTGTCTTACTTACCGTGTAAGTTCCTTTAATAAAGTTTATCCTGTTTTTAGTGATATAACTGAGTGCAAGTTTATTTTCATTAAAGACAGCCTTAATACTTGACTTGTCACTACTTTTTCCATTCCATGTACCATTTAAGTTCTGTGAAGAACGAAGCATTTTTTGATAAGCGACCTTGTCATTTTTTAGTTTTTTTGCTTGTTTTTGTTGACGAAGTCGTTGCTGTTTATTTAGTTGGCGACTGTACTTTTTAACTAACCAAGCACTGTCAGCATCTCTTCGTAAAAAACTAAGTTTTGTTGCTTTGAGTTGGTGAAAACTCTGAACATAACGACGCTTTATAAAAACAGGTAAGGCATCTTTTCCTAAGGTGTTGATAGCAAAGAGTTCTCTATCTAAAGTTCTTAAAGTGTTAAGGTAGGCTTTTTGTTCCTGTTTACTTAAGGTCTTTGTTCGTCTTTTTTTATCATAAGCAAATCCGAGTTTCTTATGTGTCTTGGCTTTTTTAACAAAAACAAGCATCTGCTTTTTCTCATTTTTAAAATAGCCAATCTCGGACATTTTTTGAACAGATGGAATATATTTATAAATAGGATCACCAATAGGTTTGTAGAGTTTTGGTGTTGCTGAAAAGAGTGTAAGCGTTAAAAGTAGTAAAAGTGTTAAATGTTTATGCATGATTTCCCCTACCGAAATTCTAGCATAAAGAGTGTTCCAAAGCCTTATATGAACATATTTTAATCACTATGTCTGTCATCATTGCGTAAAAAGTGATATTATTACAGCATCAAAGACCCACAGGAGAGACATTAGTGATTTCAGATTTAAATAAGGCCTATGAGGCGCGTAGTACAAAAATAAATAAAATTGAAAAGACTAAAAAACTTAAAACTCCTGAAGAGGCGTGGGAACTACTCGAACATTATGCACAAAAAGGGTATAACTCAATTCCTGCTGAAGACCTTTCTTATTTCTTAAAATGTTTTGGAATTTACGACCGACCTGCAACGCCAAAGCAGTTTATGATTCGTGTACGTATTCCTGGTGGGCAGTTAACTTCAGTTCAAGCAGAGGTTGTGGGACGCCTTGCTAGAGACTATGGAAATGACTATATTGACATTACAACACGTATGCAAATTGAGTATCGTTACTTAAATATTAAAGACATACCAACGATTTTAAAAGAACTTCAAAATGTAGGTATCTCTTCGTACCAAACAGGTGTAGATAATTTTAGAAATATTTTAAATGATCCTCTTGATGGACTGGGCATGGACAATATTCTTCCTTCTCAAGACTTAGCATTAGAACTTCAGTCTAAGTTTTTACATAAATGGGAATGGATTTCATCTTTACCTCGAAAATTCAACACGGGAATCTCCGGTTCAATGTCAAATCGTTCTAATGTATTTGGGCAAGACTGTTGTTTTGTTTTAGCGCAGAAAGATGGACGTTACGGGTACAATCTTTACTTAGGTGGTAAAGTAGGACGTATTGCTAAAAGTGCAAACATATTTTTAAAAGATGCAGATGAAGTTAAGACTGCTTTTCAAGCTTTAATTGAACTCTTTAGAGATAATGGCTTTAGAGATAACCGAAATAAAAATAGACTTTTCTTTCTTGTTGAAGCGGTTGGTATTGAAAGCATTGCTGCTGCTGTTAGAGAACAAGCAGGTGTTGACTTTGCCACAGCAGGTGATACACTGACTATTATGGAAAACTTTGACCCTAAACATGGGAAAGTTGAGCTTAAAGACGGTACTTACGCTGTTCATGCTGTTATTCCATCGGGAATCTTTACAGGTACAGATATGATTTTAGCTTCTGAAACTGCGCGTCGTTTTGGTGATAGTGGTGTACGTTTAGACGTTGAGCAAAGTCTTTACATTACGGGTGTTAAAGAACAAGACCTTTCTACCATTGTGCATACGCCATTTTTTGAGAAATACAAGAATGTTAACACTCCTTACTTTAACAATATGATTGCCTGTGCAGGAACAGAACACTGTCCTTTTGGTGTTATTCCTAACAAGCCTGACGCAATTGAAATGAGTGCATACCTTAGTGATACGGTACCTTTAGACGAGGGAATGGTGCGTATGTACTGGTCAGCTTGTGTTAAGGGCTGTGGTATTCATGGAGTAGGTGATATTGGTTTTGAAGGGTGTAAGGCTAAGATTGATGGTAAATCAACCTATGGTGTACATATCCTTTTAGGGGGTAAACTTACAGGTGAGGGTGCTGAAGGGCATTCTGTTATGAAAACAGTACCTCTTTTGTATGCGAAGTATTATGTTGAGTCTATTATGATTGAGTACCGACGTATGAAAAATCCTGGAGAGAGTTTTGAGCGTTTTTATGACAGAGTTTTGGCGCATTATTCTCGTGCTTATCTTGGTTTTATTATGGTACTTAATGCGTATTTACGTCGTAACAATATTGAAGTAAAAGCAGAACTTTCAGCGAATGTTTCAACAGGTAAACATGAAGAGTTTGAGCTTTTTGAGCTTGGACGTATGCTTTATCATAAGGTGATGGAAGAAGAAGCTTATGTTACCTATGAAGGTTATGCTCCGGGTTCTAGAGAAAAACTCAAGCCCCTTCAAAAGACGAACTCTGGTCTTGATGAGACTTTAGCTAATGTTATTTACAAGATGATTCACCCTAACAAAGAAGAACGTGCGGTTGTTTTCTCTGAACTTCAAGGTGAACTTACTTACTAGGGAGTCTAGTATTTCATTTTTTAGATAAAAGCCGATATACTGAGGGTACCTCTGAGTGAGTATAGGGTTATTAGAGGTACCCTTAAAACAACTTTTTCAAACAAGGCTTTTCATGCTCTATCTTATTGGTGGTTTTCTTCTTTTTGTAGTTTTACTTTTGGTTCTTATTCTTTTTGTTTTTAAAAAAGCTCCTACTTCTGAAGAAAAAGTTGTAAAAGCTCCTAAACAGACTTTAGAAATGCTTGTGAAAATCCTTAAAACTGAAAAGTCTGACCTGAGTAAAGTCGAAGATGCTTTAGAAACTATGCTCAAAAGTTATCCTTTTCCTGAAAATGACAAAGAAGCCGAAGAACACTTTAAATTTGTCTACTTCTTTGCAAAGAATCCCCTCCCTAGTGCAAGACTAATTGTACAAATGCAGAAAAAACTCTGTGAAGCTAACCCTAAGCATGCCAAAGCCATTGAAGACTTTCAAGTGCGTGGGGTGGATGCTAGAAAGAAATAAAACCTTTATAAGCCCTTACAAAGTAAAAAATAAGTATAATTCACAGATTTTATAAATAGCAAATAAAGGGCATCCATGGGCAAACGTGTATTAGTTAAGTTTTCCGGTGAAGCTCTTGCCGGTGAGAACGGGCATGGGATTGACACTCAAATATTAAAATATATTGCAGACGAGATTAAGAGTCTTGTTGATGCAGGTATTGAAGTGGGTATTGTTATCGGTGGTGGTAACATTATTCGTGGTGTGACCGCAGCACAAGATGGGATTATCCGTCGTACTGCTGGAGATTATATGGGAATGTTAGCTACTGTAATTAATGCTGTTGCTATGCAAGAAGCGTGTGAGCATGCAGGTATGAAAGTTCGTGTTCAAACGGCAATTAAGATGGAACAAATTGCTGAGGCGTACATTCAACGTCGTGCAGTACGTCATCTTGAAAAGAAACGTGTTGTGATTTTTGCAGCAGGAACAGGTAACCCTTTCTTTACAACGGACACAGCTGCAACACTAAGAGCTGTTGAAATTAATGCAGAAGTAATCATCAAAGCCACTAAGGTTGATGGTGTTTATGACAAAGATCCAAACAAGTTTTCAGATGCAGTAAAATACGACATACTCTCGTACGACAAAGCACTCCATGATGACATTAAAGTAATGGACGACACGTCTATTGCTCTAGCCAAAGACAATGCTCTTCCAATTATTGTTTGTGACATGTTCAAGCCAGGAAACTTGCTTGAAATCGTAAACGGTGACATGAGTAACTGTTCAATCGTAAAATAGATATAAAGATACAGCTCACCTTCTCTTGAGCACTCTGCTGAAGAGAACATAGCGTTAGCGTAGGTGACGGAATTATTTCCGTTGCCGTATAAAATAGATGAAGGGGTTCCCTTCATTTTATGAAATAAAATTAAGGATACCTTGAAAAAAGTGACTAAATGTCACATTTTGAAAAGTAAAATTAAATTAATAAGGAATCAATAATGAGATTAGAAAAATTAACTGCAAAAGCACTTGAAATAACGGGTGTTGACCGTTACCAACTAGCACTAGCAGTAGCAAAACGTTCAGACCAATTACAAGATGGTGATACAACAAAATTAAATGTAGATCCAAAAGCTTACAAACCAGCTGACTTAGCATTGATGGAAATCGCTGAAGGCGTTGTTACTATCAAAGGTTTTAAGCAGCAAGAAGACTAGACCAGTTGAACGTGAAACGGACGTAGATGAAAATATTAATTGACGCCGTTCGTGACATTCATGACTTGTCACAAGCTAAAGCCTTTTTTTATGAGAAGGTAGAACTTACTCCTCTTATCGAAAAAGCACTTCATGTTGCCGAACTTGCCCATGAAGGGCAATACCGCAAGAGTGGAGAACCTTATATTATTCACCCCATTTTAGTCTCTTCTATTGTTGCAAAACTAAGTGAAGATAGTGCTATGGTTATTGCCGCACTTTTACATGATGTTGTGGAAGATACGAGCATGACAAGCGCTGAAGTAAGTGTGGAGTTTGGTGAAGATGTTGCGCATTTAGTTGAGGGTTTAACGAAGATTGATAAGATTAGAGACTCTGAACTTATCCCTTCTGACTCGGATGAAAAGCTTGTGGTTTCAGCACTTTCTTTTAGAAAAATGCTTTTAGCCTCAACCCAAGATGTACGTGTACTTGTGGTCAAACTCTGTGACAGACTTCATAACATGTTGACCTTAGATGCCCTCTCTCCTGCAAAACAAGAACGTATTTCTGAAGAGACTATGGTTGTTTATGCACCTATTGCTCACCGTTTGGGTATTTCTACACTTAAAAATGTTTTAGAAGACTTGAGCTTTAAGTACATTTTTCCTGATGATCATCAGCGTATTAGTTCGTACTTAAGAGACAATTATCATCAGATTCAAGTTAGTATTAATAACTTTACAGAAAAAATTTCTAAAACAATGTTGAAAAATGGCTTTTGTGAAGACGACTTTGAAATTAAAAGCCGTATTAAACACACGTATTCTATCTACTTAAAGATGCAGAGAAAAGGTGTTTCAATTGATGAAGTACTTGACCTTTTAGCCATTAGAATTTTAGTGAAAGATCCTTTAAAGTGTTACAAGGTCTTAGGGCTTATGCACCTACATTTTAAACCTCTGTCGTCACGTTTTAAAGATTACCTTGCTATTGCTAAAGATAACGGTTACCAGACGCTTCACACGACTGTGTTTGACAATACTACTATCTTTGAAGTGCAAATTCGTACCTTTGAAATGCATGAAACTGCTGAACTTGGTGTGGCGGCGCATTGGAAATACAAGGGTTGCGAGCAAAATGTTAACTTGGAGTGGATGCAGAATCTACAGTTTCAAGGCGACTCAGTTGAAGAGTTTTATGAGCTTGTAAAAAATGACCTATATAGTGAAGATATTTTAGTTTTTTCTCCTGATGGAGATCCTTTTACCTTACCTCGAGGAGCTGTAGTTTTAGACTTTGCTTATGCGATTCACTCTGAGGTAGGAAACTCTGCAAGTGGCTGTTTGATTAACAAGTCTAAGGCCTCTTTACTGAGTGAACTTAAAAATGGTGATCTTGTTAAAATTAAGACAGACATTGAGCCGATAACACGTTGTTCGTGGATTGACTCAGTAAAAACCTCTCGTGCAAAAAGCAATATGCGTCTTATCTGTGCACAGAGACTTCGCATGATTAATACCCTTACTGGGATAAATATTTTATCAACCATTTTACAATTAAACCAGACACGTATTAAAGAGTGGTTAGAAAAACATGGTCAGATAGACAGTGTGTGTAGAGTAGCAAACAGCAGTGAGCATCTGCATAAACTTCTTTATGAATATCTTGAAGAGATTCAGAAAAATAGCCGTTTTCAAGGCTTTTTAAAACGTCATAAATTCAAAATTAAAGAGTACCATTTTGGGTCGGTTGAAATCTCTTCAAACAGTTCTTTACATGACATGGTTTTTGACTACTGTTGTCACCCTAAAGCGGGTGATGAAATTGTAGCCTTTAAGATAGGTTCTAAAGCGCATCTTCATCACAAGCTTTGTCAACATGCTTATGAGCTTATTGAAGAAGAAAAAGAGATGTTGAGTGTACGTTGGAGCACAGAGAAAATTTTTCACTACCACCTTATTGTAAGTCTTCATAACTCTAAGGGTGCCTTAGCTCAGTTCTTGCAGTTTTTAGCAAAAATTAATATTGATTTAAGCAGTATTGAACTTGGTAAAGAGAAAAAAGACCATGTCCATTATTGTGAAATAGAGATGCAGTCTTTAGAAGGTGACTTGATTAAGTTACGTAAAAAAATAGATACTAAACATAAGATAATTCAGTTTATTCGAACTGATGATGCTTACCGATAAATTTTAAGGAAATATAATATGATTGAAACAGCACTAAAAGAGATTCGTCGTGGTACGGCGGAGATAATAGATTTTGAAGCAATTGAAAAAAAAGTTAAGAAGTTTTATGAAGATGGTACGCGTTACACGGTTAAAGCAGGTTTTGATCCTACTGCACCTGACCTTCACTTGGGACACACTGTGCTACTTCAAAAACTGGCAATTTTTCAAAAGTTTGGTGCAAAAATACAATTTCTTATTGGTGATTTTACGGCTAAAATTGGTGACCCAACAGGGAAAAGTGAAACGCGTAAGCAACTAAGTGATGCACAAATTAAAGAGAATGCAAAATCTTATCATGAGCAGGTCTTTAAAATTTTAGACCCAGAGTTAACCGAAACAGTATTTAATTCAAAATGGTTAGAACCACTGGGCTCTGCTGGTATGCTTCAACTGACTATGCACTACAATGTTGCGCGTATGCTTGAACGTGATGATTTTGAAAAACGTTATAAGAGTGGAACCTCTATTTCTATTTCAGAATTTATTTATCCACTGCTTCAAGGGTATGACAGTGTTGACTTAAAGTCAGATGTGGAAGTGGGCGGAACAGACCAAAAGTTTAATCTTTTAATGGGTCGTCATCTTCAGCGTGCTTACGAAGTTGGAAAAGAACAAGCGGTACTGATGATGCCTATTTTAGAGGGTCTTGATGGGGTTCAAAAGATGTCTAAGTCTTTAAACAACTACATTGGAGTAACAGATGCGCCTAATGATATGTTTGGAAAACTTCTTTCAATTTCGGATGATTTAATGTGGCGTTATTATGAACTTCTTTCGGATAAATCTTTAGAAGAGATTGCTCAATTAAAAATAGATGTTGAAGCAAGAACGGTTCATCCTAAAAAAGCGAAAGAAACTTTAGCTATTGAAATTACAGCACGTTTCCATTCTCAAGCAGAAGCAGAAGAAGCAAAAGCTGAGTTTGACAGGGTACATTCTAAAAAGGCAATGCCAACAGATATTCCTTCTTTTGAGCTTGTTGGTCCGATTTGGATTGCAAAAGCGTTACAAGAAGTGAATTTAGAGCCCTCAACCTCACAAGCAAGGCGAGATATTAAGCAAGGTGCTGTTAAAATAGACCAAATTAAAGTCGAAGATGAACAACTGCAACTTGAGACGGGTGAATACATCCTTCAAGTCGGTAAACGTCGATTTGCAAGCGTAAAGGTAAACTAATGGCATTTAAGTCACTCAAAATCGGAAAACATACTATCAAAACCCCTATTGTACAAGGTGGAATGGGTGTTGGTATCTCTTGGTCAGGACTTGCAGGAACTGTAAGTAAAGAGGGTGGTTTAGGTGTTATTTCTTCAGTAGGTACAGGTTATTATGACAATAAAGAACATGTTCAACGTCTTGTTGCGGAGCGTCCTTTAGAAGTTGAAAACTTTTACTCTAAAGATGCCTTAGTTAAAATCTTTGCAGATGCAAGAAAGATTTGTGGAAAAAAACCTTTAGCGTGTAATGTTTTGTATGCAATTAATGATTATGGTCGTGTTGTTGCAGACTCTTGTGAAGCTGGTGCAGACATTATCATCACAGGGGCAGGGCTTCCTACTAATATGCCTGAGTTTACAGAAGGTTATCCTGATGTTGCTTTAGTGCCTATCGTTTCATCTGCTAAAGCACTTAAAATTATTTGTAAGCGTTGGCAAAAACGTTATGACCGTCTTCCTGATGCAGTTATTCTTGAAGGACCTAAGTCAGGTGGGCACCAAGGTTTTACGTATGACCAATGTGCCTTAGAAGAAAATCAACTTGAAAATCTTGTTAAACCTGTTGTTGAAGAAGCTGCAAAATGGGGAAATATTCCTGTAATTGCAGCCGGTGGTGTTTGGGATAAAAAAGATATTGAAGAGATGATGGAACTGGGTGCTACGGGTGTTCAGATGGGTACTCGTTTTATTGCTACTCACGAATGTGATGCACATGATAACTTCAAAGATGTTCTTCTTGGGGCTAAAGAAGAAGACATTCAACTTATGGGTTCTCCAGTAGGTTATCCTGCTCGTGGTGTAAGAACAAACCTTACGAAACTAGTAGAAAAACGTGAAGGTCCAGCAATTAAATGTATCTCTAACTGTGTGGCTCCATGTAACCGTGGTGTTGAAGCAAAAGAGGTTGGTTTTTGTATTGCAGATAGACTTTCAGATGCTTACGAAGGTAACTTAGAACTAGGGCTTTTCTTCTCAGGAACAAATGGTTACCGTATCAATGAAATTATCTCTGTTAAAGAATTAATGACTAAACTGACTGAAGGAGAGTAGTTCTGCTACGCTTTCTTCTTTCTCTACTTCTTCTTAGCACCGTAGTTTTTGCTTCTAATGCAGAGATATTAAAACGTGCT
>Ga0256826_1002008_pt1 | contig 12561 bp, 11 predicted proteins | sample CV79metaG_FD_185975 | JGI IMG/M metagenome (GOLD analysis project Ga0256826, IMG submission 185975) | Hydrothermal vent microbial communities from East Pacific Rise, Pacific Ocean - CV79 | ecosystem: Environmental > Aquatic > Marine > Hydrothermal vents | place: Pacific Ocean: East Pacific Rise... | reverse complement strand
GCCATTGATGCGACTCTCTTAGAAAAAGGGATAGATGTGGCCTTAAGTGGTATCTATAACAGTGCTGCAATCTATGCAACTATAGAAGAGATGCAAGTTTTAGGGTGTCGTACACTTTTTGCAAGTACAGGTGTCAAAGATGATAGCTTAGAAGCACACTACTATGTAGAAGAGTTGCTAGCATATAACTCTGTTAACACGGCTCCTGTAGAGACCATACTAGCCTTTGATAAAAATACAAAAAAAGAGACTGCTTTACCAATAAACCCACAAATAATAGAAGAACATTTTAGAAAGATTTCTGAAGCAGGGATTGATTTTGAAGCTGTTTTAGATAAACAAATTAGTGATGGACTACTAGCATTTGAAGATGCTTTTAACGATATACTGGATACTTTATGAGTAACTCTAGTAAGTATAAAGTAGATATAGATAGTTTAACATTTGAACAACTCAAAAAAATAAGGGCATATCTTCGACATATGATTGACAACGGAGGAAGTGACTTGCATATAAAAGCAGGTTCTGTAATCCGCGCACGTTTTGATGGTTCTTTAAAAAAACTAACAAAAGAAATTATGACTCACTCAGATTCTATGACTCTAGCTAAAGAGATACTAAAAAGTCGTTTTGGTGAGTTTATCAAAAATAAAGAGATAGATTTGGTGTATCCTTTTGATGAAAATAGTCGCTTTCGTGTCAATATGTTTTTTCAAATAGATGGAGTTTCTGCTGTTTTTCGTGTTATTCCTATGAAAATTCCAACATTTAAGGAAAATAAGCTTCCTGAGGTTTTACGAAGCTTTACACAAAAAGAGAGAGGGCTTATTTTAGTTACTGGTGTTACTGGAAGTGGTAAATCAACTACACTTGCAACTTTGATTGATGAGGTAAATAAAACAAAAAAGAAACATATTATTACCATTGAAGACCCTGTTGAATTTGTACACAAAGATAATAACTGTATTATAAATCAACGTTCAGTTGGACAAGATACCCTCTCCTTTAAAAATGCACTCAGAGCTGCTCTTCGTGAAGATCCTGATATTATTTTAGTTGGAGAAATGCGGGATGTTGAGACGATAAATCTTGCTCTTCATGCAGCAGATACTGGTCACTTAGTATTTTCAACTCTCCATACTATTGATGCAAAAGAGACTATTAACCGGATAATTGCACAGTTCCCAGTAGACGAACAGCCTCGTGTTCGTCTTTCATTGGCAAGTGTTATACAAGGGGTAGTCTCTCAAAGACTGATTCCAACGCGAGATAACAAACGAGTAGCAGCTATGGAAATTATGGTAAAAACACCTACTATAGAAAAATTAATTATGGAAAATCGAGATTATGAAATATCTTCTGCCATAGCAAATGGAAAAGAATATTATAAGTCCCAAACTTTTGATCAGTGTATCTATGACTTTTATGTTGACAATATTATTTCTCGTGAGCAAGCTCTTTCAAATGCGACTAACTCTTCTGATATGAAATTAAGAATGAGTGGTTTAAGTAGTGGACAAATTTCGACATCAAATATAGAAAAAGGAAATAAAAAAGAACAAATAAATCATGATGATGCCTTTGATTTAAAGTAATTATGGGTATAATTCCACCTATTTTTTAAAACACAAAGGATTATATATGTTAGAAGGTATCGTTAGAGAGAGTATTGGCAAAAAGGGCACAAAAGCACTTCGCCGTGATGGTTATCTAATTGCGAATATTTATGGAAAAGGCTTTGAAAACATCAATGCAGCATTCAAAGTAAATGAGTATATCCGTACAGTTCGTAATAAAGAGACTTTAGCATTCCCAGTTTCTATTGCTGGTCAAGAGTTGAATGTAGTTGTTCAATCTTATGAGTCACAAGCAGTTACAGGTAATCTTTTACATGTTGATTTAATGGTTGCACAAGCAGGTGTTGTAGCAACTTACAATGTACCAGTTGTAGCTATTGGTGAAGCAATCGGACTTAAGAATAAAGGTCTTGTACACATGGCTAAACCACGTTTAACTGTGAAATGTACACCAGAAAATCTTCCAAATAACATCGAAATTGATGTAACAGATATGGATACAGGTGCTTCTAAACTTGTTCGTGACATAGCAGAAATTCCAAATGTTACAGTTGTTGATTCTGATCGTGTTGCACTAATCAGTATAATCAAAGCGAAGTAATCATGCTCATCGTCGGACTAGGAAACCCTGGTTCGGAGTATGCCCAAAACCGTCATAACATCGGTTTTATGGTTATCGATGAACTTATTAAACGACAAAATGCTCAAAAAACCTCCTCTTCATCTTTTAAAGGTGAACTTTTCAAATTTCAAAATCATTTTTTATTAAAACCACTTACTTTTATGAACCTTTCGGGTGATTCTATTGTTACTGTAAAAAAGTTTTACAAGATTGACGAAGTTGTTGTAATACATGATGATTTAGATTTGCCTTTTGGAACACTGCGCTTTAAGTTTGGAGGAGGTCATGGTGGACACAATGGCCTGCGTTCTTCCGATGAAAGGATTTCTAAAGATTATGCTCGCGTTAGAATGGGAATAGGAAGACCTGAACATAAAGGTGAAGTGGCTTCTTATGTTTTAAGTGATTTTTCTAAAGAAGAAAATACTTATTTATCAAAGTGGATACAAAAATCTTGTGAAGCTATAGAGTTTTTACTTACAAATTCTTTAGATGATACAAGTTCTCTTCATACAATTAAAAAATTTCAGATAAAATAACACCTATGTTAGCATTTAAATATATTTCGCTTCATTATTTGAAGTATTTTTTTATTATTTTAGCCTCTTTAATGGTCTTTATGGTTGGATTTGACTATATGCAAAATGCCCAAGAGTTAAGTAAGTCCGCCAATCTTTTACTCATTTACATCGTTTATAAATCTTTCTTTGCTATTGATATGTTAGTACCACTCTCACTGGTATTTGCAATGATATCAACAAAAATTCTCTTAATTCGCTCAAATGCTCTTGTCTCTTTTTACTCATTAGGGTATTCACGCTTAGATATTTTAAAACCTTTTATTGTTGTCTCGACATTGGTTATTATGCTCTTTATCTCCTTACATGCTTTTTCAAGTTTCTCAAGAGCACAAGAATTTGCTTTTAACATCCGTAAAAATTCTCAATACCTTAGTCCAACGCGAGATCTGTTTTTTGTGTATAAGGGCAAATATATTTACTTCTCAAAGATGTTACCACTACAGCAAATGGCAGAAGATATTCGTGTCTTTACAGTAAAAAATAACTCTTTACAAAAAGTGTTAGTTGCAAAAAGAGCACAATACCGAGATGGATTTTGGCATATAAAAGAAGCTGATGTCATTGTAAAACCTGAGACTTTATCTTTTGGCTCCTTAGGAATGCGAGTGGATCAAGAAAGCAATTTAGATATTTTAGAGGGTTTTAGACCAAAAATGCTTGATCAAGTATATGAAGGCAAAGTAAACTTTACGATTAAAAATGCGATAGATGCAGTACTCCTTTTAGAAGATCAAGATATAGATACAAGTACTATACGAGGGGCACTTTACAAAATATTTATTTACCCATTTTTTGTTCCTTCTTTGGTTGTGATTATTTTCTTTTTTGTTCCTATAAGTGTACGCTTCTTAAATGTTTCTTTGTTTAGTTTTGGTGCAATACTTGCAACATTGATGATTTGGGGGATTTTATTTATGCTGATTGAGCTTTCAAATAACAAAACTTTACCAAGTGAGATAGGAGTTATTATGCCAACAATAGCTCTTTTAATGATTGCTATTAAACAGTACATAGGGCATAGAACAAGTACTTCTTAGGGAGTTATAAGCACTTTTTAGATAGAATCAACTTAAAAATATTTTGGACAATTTTATGATTGATTTTAGAGCTTTAACAGACCAATACAAAACACCTCTTTACATTTACGATTTAGATTACATGACTGAGCAGTATAACAAACTTAAAGATGCTTTTAAGGGACGAAAATCAATCGTAGCTTATGCAGTAAAAGCAAACTCAAATTTAAGTGTTGTACAACATTTCGCACAACTTGGAAGTGGTGCAGACTGTGTTTCGATTGGTGAAGTCCGTCGTGCTTTTAAAGCAGGAATTCCTCCATACAAGATAATCTTTTCTGGTGTTGGAAAAAATGATGATGAGATTCGTGAAGCAATAGAAAAAGACATCTTATACATCAATCTTGAGAGTGAAGCAGAACTGGGTCGTGTTGCAATGATAGCAAAAGAGCTAGGGACTGTTTCTCGTATAAGTATCCGTGTGAATCCAAACATAGATCCTCAAACACACCCTTACATCTCAACAGGACTCCATGACAACAAATTTGGTGTTGACCTAAACACAGCAAAACGAATGTATATTATGGCAAATAATTCTGAGCATCTAGACCCTGTAGGTATCCATTTTCATATAGGTTCACAACTCACAGAACTGACACCTATCCGTGAGTCTGCGGAGATTGTAGCAGATTTAGTACGTTCACTCTCAAAAATCAAGATAGAGTTAAAGTTTTTTGATATTGGCGGTGGTCTAGGGATTCAGTATGATGATGAAACTCTTATCGAACCGTATGAATATGCTCAAGCAATTCTTGGCTGCTTAACTGCTATGGATTTAACAATTCTTTGTGAACCAGGACGTTTTTTAACAGCAAATGCTGGATATTTTGTGAGTAAAGTTTTATATGAAAAACAAAATGGTGAGAAAAAATTTGTAGTAGTTGATGGTGCGATGAATGACCTCTTACGCCCATCTCTTTATAATGCCTATCACAAGATAGAGGCAATTACAGAAAATAAAGGTGAATTAAGAGCGGTTGATATCGTTGGTCCTGTATGTGAAAGTGGAGACTTTTTTGCAAAAGATTATCCTCTTCCAGAGTTAAATCATAATGATTTAGTCGTAGTGCATAGTGCAGGGGCTTATGGTTTTGGTATGGGAAGTAACTATAATACTCGGGGTAGAAGTGCGGAAGTGACTCTTAAAAGTGGCAAGGCAAAACTTGTTCGTAAACGCGAAACTTTTGAAGATTTGATTGCGTTAGAAGAAGAGTTTTTAGACTAAGGAGCGAGTGTTGTATTTTATTGATGTGCAAGGAACTTTAATCAGTGATAAAGATAAAAGTCCTATAAACGGGAGTATTGAGTTTATTGATATGCTCAATGAAACAAAAACACCCTATATGCTTATCACGAACAATACAAAAAAAAGCTCTTCAGAGTTTTACAACTACTTAAAAAGTATTGGTTTTAACATCAGTTATGATAAATATCTTGATCCTTTTGTTGTTTTACAACGCGAACTCTCAAAAGACGGGGTTGCAGCTTATGGTTCAGAAGAGTTTTTAAGCACTTTAACAAGTCTAGGATATAAGTTAGACTATAAAACACCAAAGACAGTTTTACTTGCGACTAAAGAAAACTTTAGCCATGAAGAATATGCGCAGATGATAGATTTTTTGCTTAGTGGGGCTAGCTTAGTAGGTATGCATGAGACTTCAATCTATGCTAAAAACAATAAACGATACCCTGGTGTTGGAGCTATTTTAAAACTTTTAGAGTTTGCAACTTCTGTAAAGTATAGTGTAGTTGGAAAACCAAGTGAAGCTTTTTACCAAGAAGCACTAGTGAGGCTTCAAAAGCAAAAGAAAGATGCAAAATTTGAAGATATTACTATAGTAAGTGATGATGTGAAAGGTGACTTAGGTGGCGCAAAACTTCTTGGTATGGAGACGATTTTTGTAACTAGTGGAAAGTATAGAACGGCAAAAGAGATAGTTCCCTCTTTAGAAGAACATTTAAAACCAGACCTTGTATTTGCAGATATGCAGGCGATATTGGAGAGTTTATGAAAACATTACAAGAGTGTAGAGTAGCGATAGACAGTATAGATAATGACATTTTAGAACTACTGAACAAGAGAATGAAAGTAGTTGAAAGAGTAGGTGAGATTAAGCATGACAGTGGTGGTGCTATCTATAGACCTGAACGCGAGAAAGAGATTATAGACCGTTTAACACAAAAAAGTTTGGATGAAGATGGTATCTTGAATCATGGAGCGATTGAAGCACTTTTTTTAGAAATTTTTGCAGTTTCACGTAACCTTGAACTCCCTGAAAGAATTGCTTATCTTGGGCCAGAAGGAAGTTTTACACATCAAGCAGCAGAGAGTCGTTTTGGTGGGATGAGTGAGTATCTTTCTTTAAACTCTATTCATGCAGTTTTCAACACTTTAGAGTCAGGTCGGGCAAAATTTGGTGTAGTACCTATAGAAAATTCTCGTGATGGGATTGTTGGAGAAACACTCGACTTTTTAGCAAAAAGTTCAGTCAAAATTGTAGCAGAACTTTATATGCCGATTCATATGTCTTTTGTTACAAAAGCAAAAAATATCTCAGAAATTACTAAAATATACTCTAAAGATAAAGGTTTTGGGCAGTGTCGAGATTTTTTACTTGAACATGGCTTTATGAATGTTGAGCAAATTCCAGTTGAGTCAACAGCAACAGCAGCAATACTCGCTGCAAAAGACCCAAGTGCTGCAGCTATCTGCTCGCACATCGCCGCAAAGCTTTACGGTGTACCAACTCTTTTTGAAAATGTAGAAGATGCTATCGACAATACGACTCGTTTTGTGATTTTGAGTGACTTTAAAAATGGAATGAGTGAGCATGATAAAACATCAATCTTAGTACGTTTAAAAGATGCAGTAGAAGCAGGGTCATTAGTACGATTTTTAGAAGATTTTAATAACGAAAATATCAATCTTTCCAAAATAGAGTCCCGTCCATCGCGAGATAAAAGTGGTTTTGGCTACTGGTTTTTTATGGACTTTTATGGACATATTGATGATGCTGCGACACAAAAAGCTATAGCTAAACATAAAGATGAAGTAACATGGCTTGGGTCTTATGTAAAGGGTGAAAATTGAATTTTAATGATAAACTAAAAGATATAAAAACATATGAAGCAGGAAAACCTATAGAGCTTGTAGTACGAGAATTTGGGATAGAGCCAAAAGACATCGTAAAACTTGCATCAAATGAAAATCCTTATGGATGTTCTCCTAAAGTACAAGCAGCTGTAGGAAAAATAGTTGCAAATATGGCACTTTATCCTGATGACAGTATGATGAAACTCATGGATGGCTTAAGTAGTAAGTTTCAAGTTGATAAAGAGAACTTGATAATAGGAAGTGGTAGTGACCAAGTCATCGAGTTTATCATGCATGCAAAAGCGAATAGTAACTCAAAAATTCTTATAAATTCTGTAACATTTGCTATGTATGAAATCTATGCAAAACATGTGGGTGCAGAGGTTATAAGAACAAAATCTCAAGAACATGATTTAGATGAATTTTATGAAGCATATAAAAAAGAAAATCCAGATATTATTTTTCTTTGCACACCAAACAATCCAACTGGTGATGCGATAGATACTACAGATATGATAGCATTTTTAGAAAAAATAGATAGTAATACTTTAGTTGTGGTTGATGGTGCTTATATGGAGTATGCTAGTTTTAAAGATGAAAAGAAAAAAGTTTCTCCAAAAGAGCTTATCGAAAAATTTGAAAATGTAGTTTACTTAGGAACATTTTCAAAAGCATATGGACTTGGTGGTATGCGAGTGGGATATGGTATCTCTAACGCGAAGATTATAAAAGAACTTTATAAACTTCGTCCTCCATTTAACATTACAACCCTTTCTCTTGAAGCTGCTAGTATCGCATTGGAAGATGAGAAATTTGTTGATAAATGTATCGTTTCGTGTTTTGATGAAATGAATCGTTATGAAGAGTTTGCGAAAGAGCAAAAATTAGATATAATTAACAGTTATACAAATTTTGTAACACTTCTTTTTCCAGAAGCTCAAAACTCGACACTTATTGCTAATACTTTATTGCAAAAAGGAATGATAGTTAGAAATTTAAGTGGGTATGGAATGAATGCTATCCGTGTAACAGTTGGCAAAAAGGAACAAAATGACCGTTTCTTTGAGCTACTTGGCTCATTATTATAAAATTAAGAGAGATTAATGGATTTTAAGGTACTTTTTTCACAGTTAGTTGTCCTTTATACAAAATTAACTAAACAGCAAAAAATAATCATTGCAGTTGCTGTTTTAGGGATAGTCTCTTTTCTTATCTTTCTTGTTGTTTTTAGTGCTAATAGAAATAGAGCTGATAATTATGAAACACTCTTTGATTCTTTAAGTTCAGAAGATGCTGCAAAAGTGATAGCACAACTTGAAAAAGAGAATATTAAATATAAGCTTGAAGATGGAAATATTATCAAAGTTCCTAGAGATGTTGTTTATAAACAGAGAATTTCTATTGCTTCTCTGGGTATACCAAACAATAGTGGAGTAGGGTTTGAGCTTTTTGATAAACAAGAGTTTGGTGCTACAAGTTTTGACCAAAAGATTAAACACCTTCGAGCGTTAGAGGGTGAACTTGTTCGTACGATTACTGCCTTAAGTCCAATCGAAAGTGCATCGGTGAGTTTAGCACTGCCAAAAGATACACTTTTTGTGGCAAAAAAAGTGAATCCAACTGCTTCGGTTATGGTGAAAATTGTTGAAGGAAGACAGCTCTCTTTAAAGCAGATAAGAGGTATAAAAAATCTTGTCTCTGCTTCTATCCCTAAAATGACTTCTAATGATGTTATGTTGATAGATAGTGATGGAGAAACATTGGGTGCTGAAGATGATATGGCTCAAATGGGTGAACTTTCAGCCGTACAGCAAAAGTTTAAAAGTAAAGAAGAAAGAAAAAAACAAGCAAAAATTATAGAAGTTATTTCACCTTTTGTGGGTGGAAAAGAGCGTTTAGTCGCTCAGGTAACAATAGAGTATGATTTTTCTATAAAGAACTCTACTTCTGAAAGTTACGACCCTGAAAATGTTGTTCGAAGTGAGCAAATTAGTGAAGAAAAGAGAGAAGGTTCTACTCCTGAACAAGTAGGTGGTGTTCCTGGAACTGTGAGTAACATTGGTCCTGTTCAAGGACTCAAAAGTAAAGAGATGAAAGAAACATATTCTAAAAATACTGGTACAACAAACTATGAAATAGGGAAAACAGTAAGTACAACAAAATCTCAATTTGCGAGAATAAAAAGAATTACAGCTGCCGTTGTAGTTGATGGAAAATATGAAGAGAAGAAGGCAGAAGATGGTGAAATAGCACTCACATATACACCTTTAGATGAAGCTGATTTAAAGGCACTTAGCTCCCTTGTGAGTCGTTCTATTGGTATTAATGAAAACCGTGGAGACCAGATTAGTGTGAAAAATTTACAGTTTCAAAGAGATCCTCAAAAACCAGGTATAGATGGTGTTTCTCAAGCAGTTATATTTAGTGAAACATATTTGGCACCATTTAGTGGGCTATTTAAGTATATTTTTGTTCTTATTCTTTTACTTGTTCTTTATAGAAAAGTTATTGTACCTTTTTCTGCAAAAATGCTTGAAGTTTCTAAAGACGAAGAAGAACTTTCTCGTCCAATTTTAGAAGTTGAAGATGATGAAGATGAAGATTTAGTCGAAAAAGTACAAGCAATGCGTAAAAAAGTAGAAGATCAACTCGGGGTAACAGATAATATTAACGAAGATGAACTCAAATATGAAGTACTTCTTGATAAAGTTGCAACAATGGCAGAAGATGGTCCTGAGGATATAGCGGCACTTTTACAAGCACTTTTATCGGAAGAAGCTGACGGTAGTTCTAGTGCACCAGCAAAAAAAGATAAGGAGTAGGTATGGCAAATTTAAACCCACAACAACAAGCGATTTTTGATGAAATGGGTATGGCTGAAAAAATTTCTATTTTACTTCTACAATTAGGAGAAGATACTACAGCGGCTATATTTTCAAATATGAGTGTTGATACTATTACTTCTGTTTCGAAGTATATTGCAGCAGGTACTAGTGTTGATAGAAATGTTGCTACTGCTGTTTTAGAAGAGTTTTATGCTATCTTTCAATCGGGACAGTATTTAACATCAGGTGGCATGGAGTATGCTCGAGAGTTACTTTACCGAACATTAGGTCCAGAAGAGGCAAAAAAAGTTTTAGAAAAGCTTTCTCGTAGTATGCAAGATACACAAAATTTTGCTTATCTCTCTAAGATTAAGCCACAACAGCTTTCAGATTTTATTATGCATGAACATCCTCAAACAATTGCACTTATTTTAGCCCATATGGATGCGACTGAAGCAGCTGATGTTATACAGTACTTTACTGATGATTTACGAAGTGAAGTAGCTATGCGAATGGCAAGACTAGGAGATATTTCTCCTTCTGTTATCAAGCGTGTTTCAGCGGTTCTTGAATCTAAACTAGAATCTCTCGCTTCATATAAAGTAGAAGTTGGTGGTACACGTGCTGTGGCAGATATCTTTAACCGACTTGGTGCGAAAAGCTCTAAGTCTACACTCTCAACTATTGAGCAAGTAGATGAAGAGTTGGCAACACGAATTAAAGAGATGATGTTTACCTTTGAAGATATGGTTTCTTTAGATAAAAATGCAATTACAGAAATACTCAAATCATCTGAAAAACCTGACTTGATGTTGGCACTTAAATCTTCACCTGAAGAGTTAAAAGAGAAATTTTTCTCTGCTATGAGTGAAAGAGCTCGTGATGCTTTTGAAGAAGAAATGCAATTTCTAGGGGCTGTAAAAATGAAAGATGTTGAAACTGCTCAGAGAAAAATTGTTGAGGGTGTAAATGCTCTTGCTGAAGCTGGAACTATTCAAATGGGTTCAACTGAAGAGATGATAGAATAAGATGGCAACAGTAATTTCAAGTGACTCCATCGATATGCATAGTGTCAATAAATACAATTTTAAAATAATCGCTTCAGTTGATGATGAAGAATTTCTTAACTCAGTAGCTAAAGAAGAGAGACGATCTTTTACTGAAAATAATAATCCTAAAGCAAGGGCAGGCGATAAAATAGACTCTAGTGCTTTGAGTAATAGTTCAAAAGAATCTCTCATAGAATCCTTAATGAAAAAAACAGATGATATGTCGTCAAATTTTATAAAATTACAAATGAAACTTGAAGCAAAAGAAGAAGAGTTTGAAGTAAGTTTAAAAAAGGCAAAAGAAGATGCATTTGCAGAAGGTTTAGAAGCAGGAAAGGCAAAAGCAATAGAAGAAGGTACCGTAAATGTTTCTGAAGCCATTACCCTTTTTAGTGAATCTGTACAAAAGTTAAATGCACAAGCAGAAGTGTTTGATTCTGCATTAGAAGGGATTAAAAAAGATTTAATTCTAGCAGCTTTAGACATAGCACAAGAAGTTGTCAGTGTTGAAATAGGTGAAAACTCGAATAATATAGCGGAAGTATTGTCAAAAGAACTGATTAAAGATTTACAAGGTGCATCTAAAATAACACTTAAAGTAAATCCTAAAGACCATGGACCAATTTCTCAAAAGCTTGGTTCGATAAAATATGTAGAAGTGATTTCAGATAGTGCCATAAGTGAAGGTGGTGTTGTTGCCATTAGTGATGTTGGAAATGTAGATGCTGAAATAAGTAAAAGATTTCAAAGAGTAAAAAAAGCAGCCTTAAGTGAGTAAAACAGTATGAATGTAAAAGAAAAATCAATAGTAGAACTAGAAGCACTTTGTGCAGATATAAGAGCTGAAATTTTACGTGTTGTGAGTAAAAATGGTGGGCATTTAAGTTCAACATTGGGAGCAACAGAACTTATCGTAGCGATGCACAAGGTTTTTGATAGTAAAAAAGATCCTTTTATTTTTGATGTTTCACATCAAGCCTATGCACATAAACTTGTAACTGGAAGATGGGAAGCTTTTGATACTCTTCGTCAGTTTAATGGACTATGCGGGTATACAAAGCCAAGTGAAAGTGAAGATGATTTTTTTGTAGCAGGACATAGTTCAACATCTATTTCTTTAGGTGTAGGTGCTGCTAAAGCAATAGCGCTTAAAGGAGAAACTGATACTAGAATACCCGTTGTGATGATAGGTGATGGCTCTATGACTGCTGGTATGGTTTATGAAGCATTAAATGAACTTGGGGATAGAAAATACCCTATGGTAATAATACTTAATGATAATGAAATGAGTATAGCAAAACCTATAGGAGCGATGAGTAGAATCCTAAGTTCTGCTATGGCATCTCCTTTCTACCAACGTTTTAAGAAAACAACAGAGAGTTTTGTTGATAATTTTGGTGAGGGTGCTCACTATATTGCAAAGCGAATGGAAGAGTCTCTTAAACTCATTACTCCCGGACTTATGTTTGAAGAGATGGGTATAAATTATATAGGTCCAGTTGATGGACACAATCTTACACAGCTTATAGATATTTTAACGACAGCAAAAAATTTAAAACGTCCTGTGATTGTGCATGCTCAAACACTTAAAGGGAAGGGGTATGACCTTGCAGAAGGACATGAAGAAAAATGGCATGGAGTAGGTCCTTTTGATTTAGATAATGGTAAAAGTGCTAAAAAATCATCTTCTAAAAGTGCAACACAGATTTATACTGATGCCTTAATGCATTTAGCAAA
>Ga0256826_1002007_pt1 | contig 12565 bp, 10 predicted proteins | sample CV79metaG_FD_185975 | JGI IMG/M metagenome (GOLD analysis project Ga0256826, IMG submission 185975) | Hydrothermal vent microbial communities from East Pacific Rise, Pacific Ocean - CV79 | ecosystem: Environmental > Aquatic > Marine > Hydrothermal vents | place: Pacific Ocean: East Pacific Rise... | reverse complement strand
TAACATTTATCTTATAAATTAATGATATTATCAAGTATATTAAAAAGAAATAGAACTTTTTATTGTCACTATATTCATGAACATCATCAATCATCATAAGAAATTTAAAGTTTTTATTTTAATATTTAGGTATAATTTTTTACTACCACAAATTGAATAAAGATCAGTAGTAAAGCAGGGGTATAGATGATAAAAGTTAAAAATGTATTACAAATTTGTTTCTCTGTGATGGCTTTTGCCTTCATTTTTTTTCTACAGGCTGCAACCCTCAAAGCAAATGAGTTAGAGTTTCAGGAAAAAGCTTCAGAGATCATACTCAACTCTTTACAGACAGAAGACAAACGCAGTTTTTTAAGAAGATTATATAAAGAGCTTCTTTTCAGTCCTGTCTGGATGCGTGAAAATTCACTTTCCCCTGCGGCAAAGGAACTTTTTGAAACTATCCAAAATGATGGTACTTTAAACAAAAATGGAAAACTTTATAAAGATAGTTCAATTTTAGAACAGATGGCTGAAAACATATATGCTGAAAAGAGAAATGTATATGCCAAAACAGATCTTGAATTCAAAATTTCCCAACTCTATAAAGGATATATAGATTATGCCTATTTCGGAAGCATAAACTGGGGTGCATTTCAGGCAAGGATATCTAATCTTAAGGTGAACGATGTAAGTACGGAGTGGGTTCTGCACAGACCAGATATTGATCCTGTTAAAGTAGTGGTAAATGCAGCATTCGGGGCAAGTTTGAAAAAACAACTTCAACTGGCTGTACCTGAAGCCTATCATTATAAAGAGCTTCAAAGATCTCTAGAAAAATATCTGAAGATCCGGGAAGAAGGCAGCTGGGAACCTGTGTATTTCTCAAAAAAACTGAGTCCCGGTAAGAGAGATGTCGGTGTATCTTCACTGCGTGAAAGACTGCGTGCTACAGGGGACTACAATACTTCCTGCAGTGAGAATGAAGAGGCTGACCTTTATGACCAATGCCTGCAGGATGCGGTGAAGCATTTCCAAAAGCGAAATGCACTTAAAGCAGATGCTGTAGTTGGTCCGGCAACAGTAAAAGCATTAAACAAAAGTGTTGATGAGCGCATTACAACCATTCGCTTGAATCTTGATCGTATCAAATGGTTGAATGACAGACATGCCAAGAGACATGTTATCATCAATATACCGGATTTCAAACTCTATTTTGAAGAGGATGGAAAAATGATACAGACTATGGGAGTCATCACCGGGAAACCAAATCATCCAACCCCTATATTCAGTGATACTGTAGAGTATATTGTTTTGAACCCATATTGGAATATCCCTAAAAGTATTATCCAGAAAGAGATGATCCCTAAATTGCTGAGAAATCCGAACGCTATGGCTAGACAGGGAATAGAGATCCATTCAGGCTGGGGAAAAGATGCGAAAAAAATAAGCGGAGAATCAGTAGATTGGAGCCAGTATAGGTACAGTAAGGCCATGCCGTTCCGTTTTGCGCAGGTTCCAGGATATAAAAATGCTTTGGGAAAAGTGAAGTTTCTTTTCCCGAATAAATTCTCTGTTTATATGCATGATACACCGACAAAATATTTGTTTAAGAGATCGACAAGAGCATTCAGTCACGGTTGTATACGTTTGCAGAAACCAAGAGAGTTGCTTCATACCTTCTCTATGTTCAATGATAATTTAGATTTTGCAAAAGCACAGAAAATTCTTAAAGGTAAAAAGAAAACATACGTAAACCTGAAACAGACAGTTCCGATCGATGTTATATATCTGACTGCATGGGTAGATTATGAAGGAAATCTACAGTTCAGAGATGATATTTACCATTATGATAAAATGCAACTGAAATCTTTCAGAAAATGGTAAGAGGTTTCTGAAATAGATGAAATTTGAATATGCTATTGCATTGACAGGAAATATTGCTACAGGCAAAAGTACTGTTGCTGATATGCTTTCTCTTGATGGATTTTATTTGATTGATGCTGATAAGATAGCCCATAGAATATTAGATGAGCAGCATCAGAGTATCGCCAAAATATTTGGTACAGACCTTATTGCAAATAAGAAAGTAGACAGAAAAACTTTAGGAAACATTATTTTTTCAGATTTTGAAAAACGAAAAGAACTTGAAGCGCTGCTTCATCCACTTATCTATGATGAAATAGAGCGACAAGCTGTGGTTCAAGATAAACTTCTTCGACCCTACATTATTGACATACCTCTTTTTTTTGAAGGAGGACGCTATCCTATAGAAAGATCTCTCGTTGTTTACGCAACAAAAGTTCAACAGTTGAAACGGCTTATGCAAAGAGATGGGTATAATGAAGAAGATGCACATAAGCGTATAGCATCACAAATGAAACTAAGTAAGAAGAAAAAAAGAGCCACATATGTTATAGATAATACCGGTGGACTGGATCAGCTTCAGTATGAGTATGAAAGAGTAAAAGAACAGATTTTGGGAGACTTGAAATGAGAGTAACAAAATATTCAGGCAATGGCAATGATTTTATCATGTTTGTAGCGAAACAAAAAGCAGACAGGTCCGAGCTTGCCAAAAAACTGTGCCATAGACAAAATGGTGTGGGCGCAGATGGATTGGTGGTTTTATTGCCACATGCAAAGTATGATTTTGAGTGGGAGTTTTACAACTCTGATGGAAGCCATGCAGATATGTGCGGAAATGCTTCAAGATGTGTAGCCCACTTTGCACATGAAAAAGGCATCTCTAAAGATAACACTTCAGAGTTTCTGACAGGTGCAGGTGTCATACGTGCAACGATCAATGGACTTTATGTGGTAAGTGATATGGTAGAACCGGATATTCAAAGAGAGGATATCGAAGAATATGGTGAGACCTGGTGGCTTATGGACACAGGTGTACCACATTTGGTTGCAGTTCGTGATAATCTTGATACATTCGATCTGGAACATGCAAGGGTACTTCGTGAGAAATACAATGCTAATGTCAACATCTGCAAGGTAGAGGGTGACACGATGTATGTGCGTACCTATGAGCGAGGTGTTGAAGATGAAACTTTGGCATGCGGGACAGGTATGGTAGCATGTTTTATACGCAATTATAAAGAAGGTAAAGTGCCAGATCAGGTAAAAGTACATCCTAAGAGTGGTGATGAGCTCTATGTGAGTTATGAAGAGGGTGTATACCGTTTTGGCGGGAAAGTGACTAAGACATTTGTTGCAGAGACATTTATCTAGAAAGAATAAGGAAAAAAGATGAAGAAATTTGCAGTTTTTATGATCGTTACATTGAGTGTGCTTGCAAGTGACTTTGACAAAGCAGAGGAAGCTTACAATAAAGGGTCTTATATTCAGGCACTTAATACTTTTTATGTTTTGGCAAAAAAGGGGGATGCTGAAGCTCAATACAATGTAGGACTGATCTATGCTAACGGTAAAGGGGTGCAACCAGATCTGATGCAGGCAATGCAGTGGTATGAAAAAGCAGCCAAACAAGGTAATGCTTTAGCCCAATATAATCTTGCAGTACTTCTTCATGAGAAAAAAAAGAATTATCCTCATGCATATAAAAAAGCAAAATTCTGGTACGAAAAAGCCATAGAAGGCGGTGTGATACAAGCATATAATAATTTGGCTTCCCTTTATATGGAGGGGAAAGGTGTCCATAAAGATCAGAAAAAGGCTTTTGAACTCTTTAAAAAAGCAGCACAAAGGGGAGACAGCAGTGCCCAAATTAATGCAGGTGTCATGTATGCATGGGGGAAAGGCATTGTTCAGGATAAAATGAAAGCCTATGAAAACTTTAAAAAAGCACTTAGTGCAGGACGTAGCGAGGCCAGTATGCATCTTGACAGACTTTGCAGAGAGAGTAACTGGGTCTGCCAAAAGTAAACATGATGAACGGGTTTAGATGTGCCCTTAAGTTATTTTTGTATATAATCCCATTTCTCAGTTGATCGCGTAACTCAGTTGGTAGAGTACTTCCTTGACATGGAAGAAGTCGTTGGTTCAAGTCCAATCGTGATCACCACTCTTCTTAATTATTTCTTTTGAATTTTGTTTTTTTAAGTTATTTCCTTGTATTATAAAATGAATATATTTTTCAATGAGGATTTGTATGCTATCGCAAAATATTTACTATGAAGAAGAGAAAAAACATGCAAGCAATAGACTGACTGCTTTATTTGTTATTACTTTTTTTAGTTTTATGTTTTTTAAACAGGCAAATGCTGAAATGGCCTCTAAAATCTTTTTTATGAGCCTTGCTCTGGGTGGTATGACACTACTCTCAATATTACATTATTTTTTCATAGTACGTTGGCCTGGTACCTTTGTGGGCGTTAGAAAAAATTTCTTGATTTTCTTAGATTTAACAGTATTAACATTCCTTATCGCAATATTTGAAAAGAATGGACTTTTTTTTCTACCGTTTTATATTATGATAGTTATGCGAAGCGGTTTGAGTTTTGGAATAAAATATTTTTATACAAGTATTATTTTGGCAGCTGTTTCATGGGCTTTACTGTTTCTGTATTCTGAATACTGGAAAGCCCATTATGATATTATTGTTACATTTGCTATGACTACACTTTTGATACCTCTTTTTTATCTGAAGTTTATTACCCGGATCCATGAAGAGAACGATAAGCTCAGTGAAATACTCACAACAACAGAACATGATGCAAACTATGATGGGTTAACAGGTATTCCCAATAGAAAGATGTATAAAGAAGTGATATCCAACGCTTTAAAAGAAAAAGAATTTTTTGCCCTGCTGTTTATTGATCTTAATAAATTTAAAGTTATTAATGATACCTATGGTCACCATATTGGGGATGGTGTACTGAAAGAAGTTGCAGAAAGGTTAAGGAAATGTATTGAAGATGAAGATTTTATTGCAAGACTGGGGGGAGATGAATTTGTTATTATTACGAAAAGAAAAAAAATATTTTTGCAAAAATTTTTAGAAAAACTGGAAAAAAATGTGATAGGTGAACATGATATTGATGGTGTTAAACTTTTTATTGAATTAAGTATTGGTGTGAGTTTGTATCCTGATGATAGCCATGATGAAATGCTCCTTGGAAAATATGCAGATGAAGCAATGTATGCAGTTAAAAAGAAACAAAATAAATACCATATGTTTTATGAAGATATTGGGAGTTAACAAACTTTTAGCTATAATAGCCGCATTTTTAACGCGTGGTATTGTAAGTCACGATATATCACGATATATAAAGGGTTATTTTGAGTGAAAATATTATCGGTTACATGGATGACCAAGGGAATATTATAGATACACAAAGTGCAGGAGAGAATTGCACCGCAACACCGATAGAATACGATAACAGCGAGAGTGCATTGGAAATTATCCGTCACTCTACGGCACACTTGATGGCACAGGCGATCACTGAACTTTATCCTAACTCACAGTTTTTTGTAGGACCGGTAGTGGATGAAGGGTTTTATTATGACTTTAGAGTCGATGAGAAGATAGGCGAAGAAGACCTTAAAACCATTGAAAAGAAGATGAAAGAGCTTATCAAGAAAAAGTATAAGATCGAGAAATATGAGATCTCAAGAGAAGAAGCTTTGGTCAAGTTTGCTGATGATGACTTGAAGCAAAAAGTAATATCCCGCATTGAAGACGATACGCTTTCTATTTACAAGCAAGGGGATTTTGAAGACCTTTGCCGTGGTCCTCACATACCTGCATTGAGATTTTTGCATAACTTTAAGTTGACACGTGTTGCAGGGGCATACCTTGGTGGAGACGAGAATGCAGAGATGCTTACACGTATTTACGGTATCGCTTTTGCAGATAAAGAGTCACTTAAGGCACATATGACAATGCTTGAAGAGGCCAAAAAACGTGATCACCGTAAGATAGGTGCAGAGATGGGACTCTTTATGTTCGATGAAGAATCAGGTGCAGGTCTTCCTTTCTGGATGCCGCAAGGGGCAAAGCTCAGAGCAAAACTCGAAGATATTCTCCATAACGCACATCGTGTAAGAGGCTATGAGCCAGTACGTGGTCCAGAGATCCTTAAAGCAGATATGTGGAGAACATCAGGACATTATGCCTGTTATGGTGAGAACATGTACCTTACGACTATCGATGAACAAGAGTACGGTATTAAACCGATGAACTGCATCGGGCATATCCAGATCTTTAAACAAACACAAAAAAGCTACCGTGACCTGCCGGTAAAATTTTATGAGTATGGTGTAGTACACAGACATGAAAAGTCAGGTGTACTTCATGGACTGCTTCGTGTAAGAGAATTCACACAGGATGATGCACATATCTTCTGTGCTCCGGAGCAGATCGCTTCAGAAGTCATTGAGGTAGTAGAGTTTGTTGATTCTGTCATGAAACTCTTTGGCTTTGAGTATACGATGGAAGTTTCAACCAAACCGGAAAAAGCTATTGGTGATGATGATGTATGGGAGTTAGCAACACAAGGGCTCAAAGATGCCCTAAATGAAAACAACTTACCGTTTACCATAGATGAAGGTGGTGGAGCATTCTACGGACCTAAGATCGATGTGAAGATCACTGATGCACTTGGCCGTAAATGGCAGTGTGGTACTATCCAGGTAGACTTTAACCTGCCGGAGAGATTTGGTGTAGAGTATGTGGCAGAAGATAACACACGTAAACAGCCTGTGATGATCCACCGTGCTATCTTGGGTTCATTTGAACGTTTCATTGCTATCTTGGTTGAACACTATGCAGGAGAGTTTCCATTCTTCCTGGCGCCGACACAAGTGATCTTTGTTCCTATCTCTGAAAGTCATGTAGACTATGCAAAAGCACTTAAGAAAACATTGATGCTTGAGGGTATAGACTCAGAAGTCTATGATAAAAACGACTCTCTCAATAAACGTATCAGAACAGCTGAAAAGCAGAGAGTACCGTACGTAGTGATCATTGGAGATGAAGAGGTTCAAGGAAATTCTGTAGCGATCAGAAATAGAAGAACCAGAGAACAGTATAATCTTACACAAGACGAATTTATGGTAGAATTAACACAACAACTTCAAGAAGGAAAAATTTGAGTAGGCAAAACGATAGAAACAACAGAGGTAGAAAAAAAGCTGATGAGACCATCATGAATGATGCGATTAGAGCAAACGAGCTTAGAGTTTTGGGTGATGGTGGTGAACAGTTCGGTATCATTTCCAGAGCTGAAGCGATGAATATTGCAGAAGAGAGAGGACTTGACCTGGTACTTGTCTCTCCGGATGCAAAACCTCCTGTTGCAAAAGTAATGGACTACGGTAAACATAAATATGAGCTGGAAAAGAAGAAGAAAGAAGCACGCAAGAACCAAAAGAAGATAGAAGTAAAAGAAGTAAAGTTCTCTTGTAAAATTGCAGAAAATGACATTGCTTACAAAGTAAAGCATGCCAGAGAGTTCCTTGAAAAAGGGAAACACGTTAAGTTACGTGTATTTCTGAGAGGACGTGAAATGGCAAACCCGGAATGGGGTGTCGATGTGCTTAATCGTGTGTGGCCTATGTTGGAAGATGTAGGTAATTTGGAAAGTAAACCAAGTCAAGAGGGACGTTACATCAATATGTACGTTACTCCTTTAAAGAAATAGCTCCCGTAGGGTGTTGTCTCCTGATAACACCATGAATGCACAATTAAATTTTTTGGTGTTGTGGGGACACAACACCCTACAACTCTTTAACCTCATAATGCAATTTTAACCCCTCGGATGTCATCACGAATCCAGAAATAATAATTTTACCGTCATGTACTAATTTATGATGCTTTTTACACAACGGGATGAGGTTGTATTTGTGATTTTTATGAAAGTGGTCTATATTTCCGTCAGCATCAGCCTCTTTTTGTTCAACAATATGATGCACATCTTTAACATTTTCGTCACAAAGAGCACATTTGCTTAAATAGAGTTCTTTATTGTATTTACTGCTTTTTTGTTTCCGTAGCTTTCTTATCTCGCTGCCGGAATGGTCCAGATTCTCTCTAATTGTTTGGGCTGTTTGAAGAAATGATTCATCCATATGCAATGATTTTGCAAATTCTAAACCATAAAGACTGTCTCCTCTTCCCAGTTGCAGTACTCTGTTGTAAATGAGAGTATCATTTGTTTCATCATATTTAATGCCCAAATGCAAGAAGATCAAATGTTTCAGATTTTGTAACTGAGGAATGCTTCCCAACTGATGCAAGTGTGTTGCAAAAATAAAGGTTGATTTGAGAGAAATAAGCTTTAAAATAGCAGATGAGACGATGGCAAGAGCAGATTCTGTCTCCGTTCCCTGAGAGATTTCATCACCCAGAACCAGAGAGTGTTCATTTGCCCTGTTAAAAATATTTTTAAGCTCCATCATTTCAACAGCAAAGGTAGACAGTCCTTTATAGAGATTGTCTTGAGAAACGATGCGGGTAAAAAGCTTGTCATAAAGGCTGAAACGAAGTTCTACAGCAGGTACAAAAAAACCCGCCTGGGCTAAAACAACAGAAAGCCCGATACTTTTCATAAGTGAAGATTTTCCTGAAGAGTTGATACCGTAAAGAAGTACTCCCAAGACATCTTCTCCGTCACTTGCGTTGAGTGTAATATGATTATGTACGGTATGGTTATTTTGTCCTAAAAAGATATCATTGGGTACATAAATACCTCTTTCATCATTAGCTTCTATAATGGGATGACGCAAAGCGATCGATTCATAAAAGTTACCTTCTTCTATAATCGGACGAGAAAGATTCATATTTTTTGTACACTTGGCATTTGAAATAGCCACATCAATATTTGCGATGAACGCTATGAGTTTGTCAAGCAAAAGAGAAAACCTGTTTTCTAAAATATCAAGACTTTCCGTGTAGCGTTGTTTGACAAGAGAGACAAGTTTTACCTGGGCTGTTTCATAAGAGCGGGTGATCTCTTCAAAGAGAGGTGCCTGAACCTTTACAGCATTTTTGAGATATTTGTAGTGAAAGTCTTTGAAGAAATGATGTTTCTTGTCAATGGTGATAAAAGAGTCTCTAAGTTCTTTTTCTATGAGTGAGAATCTGTTTTTTGTAAGGTTTATAAAATATCCTTCACTCTCAAGATAGCTTACGGTTGCGTATTTTGTATTGGTGCTGGAGAAAAGTTTGTCTGCCTTGAAAAGAGACTCGACATGTTCAGCGACATGCTGCATCTTGGCAACTTCTTTTTTTTGCGTTTTGACAATAGTATCAATCGCAGGATAGACACCATTTTTAAAAATATTATCATTGATCTGCTCTATGCGAAAGCGTGCACAGATATCCAGTTCAAAAGTCTCCTCAAGTACACCTAACATCTCTTTGGTATCATCAAACAGTTTACTTTCTATCTCGAGGCCATTGTGATGTGCATCGTCCAAAAGTTTTAGAATGGACTCCAGGGACATAGCAATATAGGTAAGTTCAACAGGGTGAAGTTTCCGTAGTTTGATACGCCTTGTAATACGCTCAAGGTCGTATATTTGCTTCAAATGAGTTTCAAAGCGATCTATGTTAGGCAGTAAACGTTCAGTTAAGTCATAACGCTCTTCAAGAAGTTCTTTGTCACAAATAGGATTGAGCAGACGCTCTTTAAGCAGACGTTTCCCAAAGGCAGTAGAGGTCTTGTCTATAAGATCAAGCAGCGTAATGTCAGCAGGGTCTCTTGAAATAACAGAGAGTTGTTCCATTGCGTTATTGCCTATGTACATATAACGGTTAGAGCCTAAAAACAGCGGCTTGTTCATCTTTTCGATAATACTCTCATCATGTTCTATAATAAAATCTATGAGTACCGTTAAAGCTTCTGTTGTATACGGGTGACGTTCAAGGTCCAGAAATTCAATGGCAGAAAGGAAAGAATTTATCTCAAAAATACGGCCGAAGAGTTCATTTTGAAAGTTGATCTTAAAACGTTTGGTATTGACAGAGTAGTGTAAAGAAGCAAGTTCAAGATAATGAACAAGCCACTCTTTGTCGATCTCTTTGCCCTCTAAAGTGATAATAACTTCTGAAGTACTGTATGTTTGTAAAAGATTAAAGGCTTCATCAAGTGCATAGGTTTTGTCATCACGTGAGGAGTGGATCTCATTGCAGATAGTTTTCCCTGTACTCACATCTATAGCCGCATAGCCTACAGAGTAGATCCCTGCATTCTCATCTATCATAAGAGAGACGATATTGTTCTCACTAGGTTCTGAAAGGTATTCAAAGTTCGTTCCCGGAGAGATGATGTTGGAGACATAGCGTTTGACATTGGGCATTTCGCCTTTTTGTTTGACAACAATGATCGTATATTTTTTCGTAGCAATGAGACGGGAGAGATAGCGATCAAGAGAGACAGCAGGCACACCGGCAAGTAAAGGATTGGAAACAGAATTATATAAAACAGCTTTGCTTTTACGTGTAAGTTGAATATTCAGCAGTTCAGCTATCTCTTTGGCTTTTCCTACTTTAAGTTCATCGTTATTCACGGCATACACTTCAAAAAAAGTTCCAATTTCCATGAGTACCAGGGCATCTTTCCCATACTTTTCTTCAAAATGAAGTTGCAAGTCAAAGTAAATTTCTGTTAAAAGTTTCTTTTTTTGAGAAAGTATTTCGCTTGCTTTGTCCACTTATTGCCCTCATTTTTAATGAGAATATTTTATCATAGAAAGGCTTGTAGGGTGTTGTCTCCCGACAACACCTTTTTAAAATCAAAGATGCCTATTAGAATGATGTGATATTGCATTTTATCAATCTTTCAGAAAAATTGGGTATAATACCGTCCCATTTTCTACTACTTTGGATGTAGTGAAAAAATTTGTAAGAGGGAGTAAGCATATGCCAAAAATGAAAAGTGTTAAAGGCGCTGTTAAGCGTTTTAAAGTTAAAAAAAGCGGCAAAGTTAAAAGAGGAACGGCGTATAGAAGCCACATTCTTACTAAGGTTGACGGTGGTCACCATAGAAGTATGAGAAGTCCTAAATATGTTGATGGCGCAGACGCTAAAAACATTAAAGAGATGATTAACTAATTATCCCTTTCGATTTAGATACATTCCCCCGATAAGGGGCAAGTTCAAACAGAGATAATGTTTGACACCTGCTATAACTGAATTCTTAAGAGTTACAGTACAAGTATAAGGTAAAGGAAAACCATGAGAGTAAAAACTGGTGTCGTAAGAACTAGAAGACACAAAAGACTATTAAAACAAGCTAGAGGGTTCTACAGTGGTAGAAGAAAACACTTCAGAAAAGCGAAAGAGCAACTCGAGCGTTCATTAGTATATGCTTACAGAGATAGAAGACAAAAGAAAAGAGATTTCAGAAAACTTTGGATCATCCGTATCAATGCGGCTGCAAGATTGAATGGAATGAACTATTCAACATTCATGCATGGTCTCAAAGTTGCAAATATTGAACTTGACAGAAAAATTCTTGCTGATATGGCGATGAATGCACCTGAAAGTTTTACAAAAGTTGCAGATGCTTCTAAAGCGGCAATTGCTTAATAATTGACTTTTAGTTGATTATCTCTTGAGGAGCTTTCGCTCCTCATCCCCTTCATATATTTCCCCATTTATTTATTTTTTCAAATTCCCAAACATATTGACTGAGGCGTTGTAATTCCCTTCATTTTTTTAGATGAGATGCGTTAAATAAACGACAACTGCTTGTCGTTTATAGCATTGAAACCGGAATGGTCGGAGCAAAGCGTAGCCATGAAGGCAGAAGCAAAAAAGCGTCATAACTCTAGAAACGCTTCCGCTTTCAAGGTCGTTCGTTATGACAGGCACAGACGTGTGATTAATGGATGGTATTTTAAGAAGAAAAATATTGTTTTGTAGGTCGGGGTGTCCTCTCCCCGACAATGAAGGTATGAATGGTATTATCCTCTCTGCACTTCTCCGGTATATCCGATGATCCCCGGACGCAGATTGCCTACATGTTCAAAACCCATGGATTTCATAGCATGTTGTACCTGAAAGCTTCGGCTTCCTGTATGGCAGTAGACTATGACAGGGGTCTGTTTTTTCTCATTGTGCTCTTCTATTTTGGCGTAAAATTGCGAAGTAGGTACAAGACAGTCTGTTCCTGTGATGTGTCCCATCTGAAACTCCATGAATTCTCTTACATCCATAAGTGTGAAGTTGATCATACCCAGATTTCTGGCTTCTATAAGTGCTTCAAGTTCATCTCCGTCAAGCTGCTCTTCTTTGAGAAGTGCTTCAGCCTGTTCTTTTGTCAGACCCTTGGAGTGTTCATGTACGATCTCTTCTATTTTATCATGCTGTGCCTGTGCAGCGGCATATTCCGGCGTGCAGAAGATCCCGCAGTGGCAGAGACCCTCTTCGGGAATCTCTTTTTCCAGAGCAGGTTTACAGGGACAGATACGGTTATCTGCAGCTTTCTGTTCCTCTTTTGTTTCACCTATCACCATAAAACACGGACAGAATCGTTTACCATAGATGAGCTTGTTCCTTGCAAGCCCCATAGTAACACCTTCGTTGACCTCTTCATTTGGGTTTTGTACAAAACCAAACTGCTTATTTACTTTTTCTACAAACAGCGATGTTTTTTCCAGCTCTGCCTGG
>Ga0256826_1002006_pt1 | contig 12568 bp, 14 predicted proteins | sample CV79metaG_FD_185975 | JGI IMG/M metagenome (GOLD analysis project Ga0256826, IMG submission 185975) | Hydrothermal vent microbial communities from East Pacific Rise, Pacific Ocean - CV79 | ecosystem: Environmental > Aquatic > Marine > Hydrothermal vents | place: Pacific Ocean: East Pacific Rise... | reverse complement strand
AAGTCTCTTTTTTGACTCCAAAGAGAGGGAAATAAGAGTCTCTGTTTTATTCGCAGCATCGACCTCTTTTAAAAAACGCGAGAGGAGCTTGAGTTCATGTTGTGAAGAGAAAGTTGAGAAATCTGGCATGAGTGAAGCATAGAGTGAAAATTTTCTTAGAATTTGTGTAAAAAAACTATCTATGGTCATAATCTTTGTATTTGCATTGAGAAACTTGTTTAACATAGCATGACGATTCTCTAATATATACTCTTTTGAGAGCTCTGTGACACTTACAATCTCATCAAGTTCACCGCGTTTGTCTAACTCCTCTAGTGTTAAAACTATACGCTCACTCATCTCATTAGCAGCTTTATTTGTAAAGGTAAGTGCTAATATTTTAGCAGGATCAGCACCCTTAAACAGAAGTGATAGGTAACGAACAACAAGCATAAAAGTCTTACCACTTCCTGCACTCGCTTCATAGGCTAAATTATTATTAAACACTTTTTACTCTTCTTCAAAAAAGAGTTTAATAGACTTTTTTCGACTCTTTATATCTGCTTCTAACTCTTTATAAGCTCTATCCTTAGAATGTATACTTATATATTCATTCTCACTAAATGGCTCATAAATATTGTAATAAGTTGTATATTTGGACTCATCAAACTCACTCATTGGAACAACAACTACGGAGAAACCCTCATTAGAGTTATCATGCAGCAGATAGATGGAAGATAACTCAAGTGTAAAACTCTCTAACTCTATAAATTTTTCATTTTCATACTCTAACATTTTTACTAAGCAGCCATCTTTTCCACAAAACAGAAAACTATTTTTAAACTTTACAAAGAGATATGTTTTACTCTTTGTGTGCACATACTCTATATCGTAGTGTGTGCCTTGAGAAAGTTTTTCTTCTATATCTTTTGCATAGAGCTCATTAAGATAGCTATTTACTCTCTGGTTTATCTCATCTATATTATTTACTTTTAGTGTAACTAGCCTATCTTCCTCTTTTTGAACTTCTATTTTTTGAAGCTCTTTTTCCTCTTTTTTTTCAAGTTTTGGTGTCACCTTATGACTACAGCCTTGAATGATAAGTATAAATAGACTTAAAATTAAAATTGTATATTTTTTCATTTTATCCCCTTTCACACATAGTTTTAAATTCACAAAAGAGACAGTTTTTAAAATCTTCACAGAGCTCAAAATTTACCTCTTCAATGAGAAGTAGATCTTTTATATGTGCTTTTAGTATCTCTATTTTTTCTACTAAAAAAGCTTCTGGAACTATTTTTGACTCTTTTAAATCATAATAGCCGCAATACTCTACATTTCCATATCCACTTGCTAGTAGATAGTAAAACTCTAACTGAAAATCAGTAGCATCCATAAAGTTATTTTTGTTGTAAAGTGGGTAAGAGCCAGTTTTATAATCAAGAACCTCTATCTCATGGCCGCGTTTATCAACTCTATCGATATTTCCAGTGATTGTCATACCTGCAAACTCTACACTCAAACTCTCTTCACAAGCATGAACACTCCAGCCATCTGCAAATCTTTGAATCTCATTTTCACAAAATCTGTCCATTCTTCTTTTTTGTAGTTTAATGAGATATCTATCTAGTTCACTTTTTCCTTGTGCCGCGTTTAACTCTCTGTGGAGATCTCTTTTTAAATCATCTACATTTGAGTAAGAGTTCTGTTTTGTGTAGAGCTCTTTAAGAGCACTATGCACCGCGTTTCCTATCTCATACTCTTTTGGCATATCTTTAGGAATCTCATGAGAGCTTATGTACTCTATATATTTATAGTAGTATTTTCGCTTACATGTAAGAAAGGTTTTGAGTCTAGTTGCAGAGAGTTTTACATCTTTAAAACTGTACTCTTTAACTATTTTCTGCTCCTCCTTTAAAAATCTCTGCTTTTGATTAAAAAGAATATTTGCTAGGTCGAGTTCTCTGCTTGACTCACTTACTTTTATTCCTAGCTGTTTTAAGAACCTTGAGGGTTTAGAGTCATCCGATGAGACAAAAGATATAGCCACCTCTTTAGAGGAGTCTATGAGCATCTGATAGTAGTGTTTTTGTAGGTTCTCTCTATCACTCATAGTTGGAAGATTTGCCTGTTCTCTTATGGCTGTATTTAAGAACATATCTTTATCGCTTCTTTTAGGAACATTTGAGTCATTAAAATCTACAATAATTACCGCATCAAAAGCTACGCCACGAGTCTCTAACACACCCATAACCGTAATCTTACCACCACGAATATCATCTAAAGTTCTTTGAGAGAGCCTTTGCAAGAAGAGAGATAAAACTGACTTAAAACTCATATCTTTCATGTGCTCTAAGAGAGTTTTAAAACTATATATCTCCTCCTCAAACACTTTTAACTCTCTTTTAGAGCTAAAGAGCTCCTTGATCTCATTTAAAAAAGAGATAAAATCAACTTCGGATGATTTTTTCTTATAGCTGCTAAGAATCTTAAGATAGAGTTCATCTCCAACTCTATGAAGCCGATGTAAATTCTCTTTTGAGTCTTGATCTAAATAGAGTGCAGTGGCTTTAAGCTTCTGATAGATTACTGTTTTACTATAGGGCTCACCCATCGCAAAGTTAAGGTTGGATTTCTCATCAAAAGTTTTTAAGATATTTGCCATCTGTTCATTTGGTAGAATGAGTGCTATATTTTTCGCATCATAACCCTGTTTTACAAAGTCATAAATCTTCTTTTTTATAAAGGCTACTTGTAAGATTGATTCACTAAAAGATTCACAGATTATATTTTTGCTTTTTTGTATCTCTTTTTTATCGATAATTTTTTTATCATTAAGTGATATTTTATACTCAAAGTCTCTCTCTAGCTCTATACCTATCTCTGAAAATCTACTCTGCATTTTTTGATTAAACTCTGAAGTTTTAATACTCAAGTTGACACTTGTATATTTACAGGTTTCTTCTAAAAGCTTAAACTCAAAGTTTGTCAGATGTCCTGCAACATAGAGTTCTATCTCTTTATGACTCTTTGCGTAGTTTTCATTAAACTCATAGAGAGATGGTAAAAATACTCTATCAAGTAGTTTTCTATCTATGCACAAACTTCTATATCTTTTGTAAAGCTCTTGGAGAATCTCTATATGCTCTTCATACTCAGCATATATATCAGAGAGGTTTAGTTCATCTATGTCATAAAGTTCTGCGGAGAGTTCTTCAAAAAATTTAAATATATAGGAGGAGTTTTTGGTGAATGTAAAAAAATTACGCTCAATCTGTAGAGTGCTAAACTCTTTAAAGTCAGATGCTTCAAGTAGTAGTAGAACTCTCGTATCCTCATCCATGGTTTTAAAGCCATCTACAATGCAAAGTTTTGAGATAAACTCTCCCATAGTGACATAGTTAGGAAGAAAAATTGTTGAGGATTCAATATGAAGTTGCTCGTGACGAATTGCACGAGCGGAGGGTAAAACTACGGTTATATCGTTTTGCACGACCTAGTACTCAAAAGCCTCTTTAGCTCTTGTGTCAGCCTTAACATTATAGAATCGTTGATTGTCCCCAATATTAATCTTGGCCATAACATCCCATCTACCCTCTAATGGCAAAGTAACACTAGAAAAAGTATACACACCATTTTCTACACTTGGATTAATAAGCTCTTGATCATTTTTATGGTTATTGGGCCTCGTTATTATCGCTTTAATTGTAGCATTATTTACAGGGTTATTATTTAAATCCATTACTCTATATTTTAATATACTACTCTCTAAACTCAAACCATCTGTAATATACTCTACACTATATTTTTTATTAAATGCTATTCTATTTTTAATAATCTCGTCTGCTCTATCATTTGCTTCATGATAACCCATCATATAAGTATCACTTTTTTCAACGGGAAGCTTAAGTGTCACCATTACGGTAGCAACACATGCACCAAATACAAGCATAATTGATGCACTTATTGCATAGGGCCATACTCTTCCTCTACTTTTGCTCATTTTTTTGCCTTCTTATATATAGTTTTCTTTTGATATACATAAATATACCGTAAAAAATAAAACCATAGAACAATACTTTAACTGCTAAGATAGTATATTTGTTAGAGTTACCTACAGCATTTGCTAACTCTACATTTTTACTATCTGCTATCTGCTCAGCAATATCAGCATAGCCGTTAAACATAGAACCCGAATACTTTCCTACTACTTCACCTTTTTTCGCTTTTCCAGCAAGCAGGGGGATTATTGTTCCACCATGAGAAGAAGCTATCTCTTTGAAACTCTCAAAACTATCAGAATAAAAGAGTGCCATAACAAAAGCCTGTACAGGTGAAGATACAAGGCTTAAAACCTGTTTTCGATCAAAATACTCATATAAAGATCTATCTGTTACTGCAATATCAACTTGCATATTAAACTCTGAGAATATAAGAAGAACTGTTGGCTCATTAAACTTGTTAATCAGCTCTTTTTCGTACTCTAATATACTCTTAGAGTTCGGCAATTCTTGCAACATTACAAGTCTTAAAGATATACCTGTTTTCTCATAAAGTTCAGAACCAAGTGTTTCAACTTCAGTGTTGAAATTTGGGTTAAATATAACTTCATCTTTATATAAATATTCTGCAACTAATTGTGATTGGATAAAAAATATGAGGATGAGGGCATAAAGCCCTCTGTTAAAAAATCTCAATAAAAATTTCCTAACCGATAAAAAGGTGATTTGGAGTAACCACAGCGAAAAGTGTATATGCAGCCATTAAAACAAGACCTATTGCAATAATTTTTTCCATTTTCTACTCCTCTACTTTACATCAACTAAATGACCAACGTTATCAGCGCTGTTCATTTTGATCGAAGTTTCATCTTTAATATCATAAAAGTTAGTTGCATTTGATTGTTGAACCCCAAGACCCAATACTGTTAAAACAGCAAGGATAGAAAGAAGTAGAACAGTCGCAATTAACATACCTGTAACACCATCAAGAGCAAATACGCTTCTATTTTCATTCATACCTGACTCCTTATTTACTTAAGCTAGTGATGTATGCACCAACAGCTTCTTTTTGCTTAGCATTAAGTCTATCAAATGCTGGCATAGTACCAATAACACCTTTTTTACCATGGTTAAGCACATTAGTAACAAGTGTTGGATTAAATGCAGCAATACTTGGAGCTACATACTCCATACCCATTCCATCTTCACCGTGACAAGAAGAACAAGTTCCAGCAAATACATCAGCACCTGCTCCACTCATACCATTTGCAACATATGCAGAAACAGCATCTATCTCAGCATCAGTGATTAAGGCACCAGTAGTTGCATTGAAAAGACCATTACGATCTGGCATTGGCATTTCAGAACCTAGTAGGTGATTATTTGAACCGTTTTCTACTACATGCTTAATAGTTTTTGCTTCAAGTCTTTGATTAAGATTTGCAGCTTTACCATCGATACCATCAGCAGATAAACCGTGACATACTTTACACTCTGCTAAGAAAACTGATTCACCCATCTCTACTAGTCTATCACCAGTAATAGATGCATACTGTGCTTCAAATTTTGCATTGTGTGCAGCTGTATCTTCATTATATTCACCAATTTGTGAATATGCATTTACAGGGTAACCTACTAAAAAGTACCACATTCCCCATACCATTGTACCTAAGAACATAATTGCCCAGCCCATTGGAACTGGATTCTTATATTCACCGATATTATCCCATGACTCGTCTGCTAACTCACCTGTAGCAGTATCAGTTTGCATTTGACGAACGTACTTGATTACAACAAAAACTGTAATGATAACTAATGCTACCGCAGCCCCAATTGTAAGCATATTGACGATATCACCATTAAGACCACCCTCAGAACCAATTACTGACATGTAAGTGAATCCAAGCATCGCTACTGTAATGATAATTCCCCAAAGATAAAGCTTATTCATATATCTCTCCTATTTCTCTTTATCATCAGATATAGATGCTACCGGAGTGTCATCTATATCATCGTGTAGTGCCATATTGCTATACTCTTCGTAATCTAATCCGTCTGCATCTTTCTTTGTCGAGTACAAGTGATATATGTACCCATAAAGAATCAGGACTAAAAATCCTATTAGTGCAAAGTAACTATAAGCTTGTAGTTGAGCAATATCCACTTTAAACCTTTATTACTTAAGACTATTCAGGTATGCAATAAGTGCTACAATCTCTGGAATATTTCCAGCAGCTACTGCATCTTTTACATCTTGATCTTTCATATCCACTGCGATTAACTTAGCTTCAGCTAATGCTAAAGCTTTTGCATCTGCAAGATCTGCACCCATTTTAACAGTCTTTGAAGAACCATCTTTCATAGGAACAGGCTTGTTATAAGGAACTGCAAAGAAGCCAGCAACTGTGAGTTGCTCAGCATAAGCAGTATCTATATCAGCAAGATTTGTGTACATCCATGTATACTTAGGCATAATCGAACCTGGAACAACTGCTCCTGGATCTTTCATATGGTTTTCGTGCCAGTCAGTCGTACGGTAGTTACCTACACGCATTAAATCTGGACCAGTTCTTTTTGAACCCCATAGAAATGGACGATCATAAGCATACTCACCACTTAACGAGTAGTGACCATAACGGTCAGTCTCTGATTTAAATGGACGTACTAGCTGTGAATGACAAGCATTACAACTATTTTTAATATAAACATGACGACCCGCTAACTCAAGAGTTGAGTATGGAGCTGTACCGATTACAGGACGAGACGCTTGTGCAAAGTTTGGAAGAATTTCAATCAAACCAGCAAACGCAATTGTTAAGAACACCGCTACCGCAAAAAAGAACGGATGTTTTTCTAACCAATGAAACATAATATAATCCTTTTCTTAAGCGCCCATAGGCGATGCATTTTGAAGCTCAGACTCTTCTACTTTACGACCAGCAGTCATAGTTTTGTAGATGTTGTAAGCAAACATTAGGAAACCAACTAAGTATAATAACCCACCAACACCACGAATAGTGTAGTAAGGGTGAAGAACAGTAACTGTATCAATGAAAGAGTAAGCTAAGTTACCAAATTCATCGTGAGCTCTCCACATCATACCTTGAGTAATACCAGCGATCCACATAGAAGTGAAGTATAAAACAACACCTAATGTTTGGATCCAGAATTGTGAAGCCATTAAAGACTTAGAGTAGATCTCACGTTTAAATACACGTGGAGCCATGTGGTAAAGTGCAGCCATAATCATGAAACCAACCCAACCAAGAACACCATCGTGAACGTGACCAACAATCCAGTCAGTAAAGTGAGCAATAGCATTAACAGATTTAATAGCTTGGATAGGACCTTCTAATGTTGAGAACATGTAGAATGTTGAACCAAGAACCATAAACTTAATTAATGGAGATGCTGCAACTTGTTGCCACTCACCTTTCATTGTTAAAAGCATATTGATCGCTGAACCCCATGATGGAAGAATAAGAACTATTGAGAAAATTGATCCCATAGTTTGCATCCAGTCAGGAACAGTTGAGAAAAGAAGGTGGTGACCACCAGCCCATAAGTAAACAAACATTAATCCCCAGAAAGAGAGTAATGACAGTTTATATGAGTAGATAGCTTGACCAGACTCTTTTGGTAAGAAATAATAAATCATTGCAACAATAGGAACAGTAAAACCAAATGCAACTGCATTGTGTCCATACCACCATTGTACTAGTGCATCATTTGTACCAGCATACATAGAAACTGAATGGTACCAAGCACCAATTCCAGACTCACCAGCAGCAGATGCAGCTAACATTGTAGGAATTTCCATGTTATTGAAAAGGTAAAGCATAGCTATCCCGAGGAATGTAGCGATGTAGTACCATACAGAGATGTATAAACTCTTCTCACGACGAATACCGATAAGACCAAAAATACTAATACCGAAAAGTATCCATACAACAACGATAGCGATGTCGATAGGCCACTCAAACTCAGCATACTCTTTTGATGTAGTAATACCCATAAGAAGTGAAACAACAACAGCTGCAACACCAACAATGTATAACCAAAAGTGTAGTTTACCAATAAACATTAAAAATGGTGATTCTGCCATATTAACTTTAAGTACACGTTGACCAACATAATACCAAGTAGCAAAAATACCACTTAATGTAAAACCAAAAATTACTGCATCTGTGTGCAGTGGACGAAGACGACTAAAGTTAGTGTATTCAGCAAGACCTTCACCTAGTATTGTATTAATACTTGGAAAAGCAAGCTCAAACGCTAAAATTACACCGATAAGCATACCAACAATTCCTAAAACAATCGTTGTAAGCATGAACATCTTTGCAACCGTATAGTCGTACCCTAATGGACGATTCTCCATATATAGCCTCCTTAAGATTCAAAGCAATTACGCTTAATAAATGATATAAATATCCTTATTAAACTAATTAACATTGTATATTAGCAACCTTATGGTTTAAATTATCTTAATTTATAGTTAAATTATTGGATTTATTATCTTTTTGTTTACTTTTGGAATTTTATTTTATTTTAAGAAATGAATATTGTAGGTAGTTTTATGAGGAGTAGTACTTACGTGTACTACTCTTTATCGTTTTATTAAGTTTAGAAATTCGTTAAATATATAACGACTCTCTTTTGGTCCAGGTGATGATTCAGGATGATGCTGTACTGAAAAGATTGGGCTATTATTGTAGCTTAAACCTTCGATTGTCTCATCAAAGAGATTTGTATGTGTTACAGTTGCAATTTCTGTAATATTATCAGGAACATTATAGTTATGATTTTGTGCTGTAATCTCTACAAGACCTGTCTTTTCATTCTTTACGGGATGATTTCCACCATGATGGCCAAATTTCAGTTTAAAGGTATCATATCCATGAGAGATACTTAAAAGTTGATGCCCAAGACAGATTCCAAACATAGGTACTTTTGCTTCTATAAGTTTTTTAATCTGTGCTTGCTCCTCTTTTAATACAAGTGGATCCCCAGGACCATTTGAAAGGAAAACGCCATCTATTTCTTTTTCTTTATATTGTGTTATTAAATCTTCTGCTTTAAAATCATTTGGAATAACTTCTACTCCAATCCCTGCTGAGACAATTTCATTTAAAATATTACGTTTAACACCAAAGTCAATCACTGCTATTTTAGCTTCAGCTTTAGGTGCTTCGTCATACTCAAATCCACTTAAGTCATTATATGTACTCTGAGTGTGTTTATAAGCTTTTTTTGTACTCACTTGCTCGATATAATTAACATCTTCTATGCGAGGTGCATTTTTCAGAACTTCTTTTAACTCTTCTTTATCGCTAATTTCAGTTGAAGCTACCATCATCATAGCACCTTCACTTCTAATCATTTTAGTCAGGTATCTTGTATCTATGTCACAAATTCCCATAACATTATGTTTCACTAAGAAGTCTGCTAGAGAGCCCTCTGCACGAAAGCTTGAGTATCGTTGCTGATACTTACGAACAATCATACCTTTTGCATGTGCAGAACTACTTTCCATATCTTGCTCATTAACACCGACATTACCAATTTCTGGCATTGTAAATGTAACGAATTGCCCTGCATATGAAGGATCACTCATAATCTCTTGATAGCCTGAAAGAGAAGTATTAAAAACTATCTCACCAACTACAGTTGCATCAGCACCAAAACTATTAGCCTCTAAAAAAGTACCATTTTCAAGGTAAATATAAACTTTTTTCATCTCCATACTCACTACTCCATACCTCTTTTCATCATCTCTTCACGATAGATTTTTTCATGTAAAATATCAAACTCATCTGTTCCAGGAATATATCTTTTTTTGTATGAACGGATCTTATCCATAACAGCATCTTCAATTTCTGATGCATCTGCAATAAAACCTGTTATAGCTCCATAAATAATATTTTTAATACGATTTTCTGTCACATCAAAATGAATTAAATCCTCTTCATAGAGTTCATCCAAAATTTTATGCGCTATATCTGAGTAGCGCTCTTCATAATTTAGAATAATCCCAAATTCTGGTGCTAATTTTTTCTTTATCATAAAGAAAAGTTGACGTTCATCTGCAAGCATGAACTCAATCTCCTCTTCATTCTCATCACAAATAAGATTTACTTTATCTTCTAAAGCCATCTCTTGTTTTATATTTCCTTCAAGAACCTTTATCGCTTCTTGTGCAACTGGCTCTAAGCCTTTTGTCATTGTTACAACACCACTTTTATTTAAATCGATAGCTATTTTGTTTGATATATGAGGAATAGTTTTTAGTGATATTTTCATCTGTAATGACCCTGCTTATTTAATTAAATTTTGACATTTTACACTAACTTAGGTAAAAGTTTGATTATTTACTTAAAAGTTGTGTCAGTTTTGAGGCTTTTTTTGCATCCATTTTAGTTAATATTTTTCCTACTACTTTCGGTTTTAATGACTCTAAGATAACTTTTGCATCACTCTCTTCCATGTCTGAAAGAATATTAGCAGCAGAAGCTGCTTTCATTTTTGAAAATGTTTGCGCTATTTTACTCATTTTTGTACTCTGCAGTTTTTGTAAAACTGCTTCATTTTTCGACAACATTTCCTTAACACTCTTCTCTTTTTGAGAAACTTCTGCTAACTTTTTATCTACAATCTCTTCTTGTTGGGAGAGTTTTGACTCCTTTTGTTTAAGCAGTTCCTCCGTGGCTACCTTTAATGCGGAGAGTGCTTGTTTCTGCTCATCAATACGTTCAAGTTCAACTAAAAGTTCACTTTTACGCTCTTTAAATATCTCTGTACATTCAAAAAGCCTATCACTTGTTTGCAGTGAGAAGAGAGTTGTCGTAAAAAGTAAAAATAGTACTGTTTTTTTCAAGAAACCTTCCTTTTTTGTTTTTTATTATCATATGTCATAAGTGCTATTTCATCAAGTTCTTTGGCTTCTTGAAGTTTTCTTTTATGTAAAATCTCTTTTATCTCTTGTAACTCAAGATAGTTAAACTTTTCATACTCTATCATATCAATTTTTAATTGCTCTTTACTCTCTCTTATCTGATTTTTAGCAAAATCAACCCACTCTTCATTATGACGTATTAATTTTCTCTGTGCATCTAGTAAAACACGTGATGATAAAAAGTCAGAAATTTGTCCGGTAGTAGGGGTCTCTATTGAGTTAAGTTCTAAAAATGAGAGTTCTAATGCTACTGAAGCATTGTTTAGGTTTGCATTGGCACTTTGAAGGGCTCGCTCACTCTTTTGCATAATGTTTTTTTTAACACTTACTAAAGAGGTATATCGAGTCTTCACAGTATAAAGCCTTTTAGAGGATTATTGTATCATCTCTCTCTGGTGATGTTGATATTATACCAACTTTTGTTTTACTAATCTCTTCTATAGTTTTTACAAAGTCTTGAGCATCTTTAGGAAGTGCATCAAAAGTTCTAGCACCTACAGAGTTATTCCACCCTTTGAAAGTTTTATAAATCGGTTTAACAGAGTCTAAGTCTGATGGCATATAGTCAATAGTCTCACCATTTAACTCATAAGCAACACAGAGTTTTACTTCATCAAATCCATCAAGAACATCAAGTTTCATAAGTGCTAGTTCATCACAACCATTAAGTCTAGCTGCATGACGAGTAGCTACTGCGTCAAACCAACCACATCTTCTTGCACGCCCTGTTGTAGTTCCAAACTCATGACCTTGCTCACCAAGACGTTTACCATCTTCGCCAAAATCTTCTGATGGGAAAGGTCCATTACCAACACGAGTACAGTATGCTTTAACAATCCCGATAACCTTACCAATATCTTTAGGGTTAATTCCAAGACCTGTACATGCACCTGCAGATACAGTCGCAGAAGATGTTACATATGGGTAAGTTCCATGGTCAATATCAAGAAGTGTACCTTGAGCACCCTCTAGTAAAATTCTTTTGTTCTCATCAAGAGCTTTCCATACTAACTGAGTAGTGTCTGTAATAAAAGGAGCTAACTCGGCTTTATAACCTTCTAGTTCTGCAAGAAGTTCAGCTTCTTTTGGAGTTGGAATTTCATAAATATCAAAGATTTGTCTATTTTGCTCAAAGTACTCAATAATAGAAGCAGTAAGTTTTGCAGGGTTTAAAAGCTCACCAACACGAAAACCAGTACGGTTAATCTTGTCTGCATAAGCAGGCCCAATTCCCTTACCAGTTGTACCGATAGCTTTGTCACCTTTAAGACGCTCTTTTGCTTGGTCTATAAGTGCATGATAGTAAAGGTTTAAGTGTGCTTTATCAGAGATAAAAAGACGACCTTCAAGACCTTCAAACTGAACCATCTCTTTTATGATAGACTCAGGAGAGAGAACAACACCATTTCCGACTACATTGATAGCCTCAGGATTTAAAACTCCAGAAGGAACAAGGTGCAGTGCAAACTTTACACCATCAACCCAGATAGTGTGACCAGCATTATGACCACCTTGGCTACGACATACCATATCGTACTCACAAGCGAGTCTATCTACTATTTTTCCTTTACCTTCATCACCCCATTGAATTCCAACGATTAAATCTGCTTTCATAAATATTTCCTCTTTTTCT
>Ga0256826_1002005_pt1 | contig 12571 bp, 10 predicted proteins | sample CV79metaG_FD_185975 | JGI IMG/M metagenome (GOLD analysis project Ga0256826, IMG submission 185975) | Hydrothermal vent microbial communities from East Pacific Rise, Pacific Ocean - CV79 | ecosystem: Environmental > Aquatic > Marine > Hydrothermal vents | place: Pacific Ocean: East Pacific Rise... | reverse complement strand
AATATGAGTAATAATAATTACAGCAAAAATATGCTATTATAGTATAAATTAATTATAAATAAGGATTAAGTAAATATGATTTACATTGATAATATATATGCTGATGAAGTAATGGATAGTAGAGGAAATCCAACAGTTAGAGCTACAGTAGTTCTAAGTGATGGTACAAAAGAAAGTGCAATAGTTCCTAGTGGAGCTAGTACTGGTAAAAGAGAAGCTTTAGAGCTAAGAGATGGTGGAACTAGATATGGTGGAAAAGGTGTTGAAAAAGCTGTTGAAAATGTAAATAGTGCAATATCTGAAACTTTAATTGGTTTAAGCCCATTTAATCAAGCTGAAATTGATGCAACAATGAAAGAACTTGATGGTACTGAAAACTATGCATCTTTAGGTGCAAATGCAGTTCTTGGTGTTTCTATGGCAGTAGCACGTGCAGCTGCAACATCTTTAAAATTACCATTATATAGATATTTAGGTGGAGCAAATGCTATGACTATGCCTGTACCTATGTTTAATATTATAAACGGTGGAGAACATGCAAATAACTCTGTTGATTTTCAAGAATATATGATTATGCCTGTTGGAATTGAAAATTTTAAAGAGGGTTTAAGAGCTGTTTCTGAGATATACCAACAACTTAAAAAAGTAATAGATGGTATGGGTGAGTCTACTGCAGTTGGTGATGAAGGTGGATTTGCTCCAAACTTAAAATCAAATGAAGAACCTTTAGAAGTTATTATGAAAGCAATTGAAGCTGCTGGTTATAAAGCTGGTGATCAAATTGCACTTGCGCTAGATGTTGCTGCATCTGAATTAGTAAATGAAGATGGTCTTTATGAACTTAAATCAGAAAACAGAAAAATTACAGCTAAAGAGTTAGTTACTTATTATGCTGATTTATGTGCTAAATATCCAATTGTTTCAATTGAAGATGGTTTAAGTGAAGACGACTGGGATGGTTGGAAAATTCTTACTGAAGAATTAGGTTCAAAAGTTCAATTAGTTGGAGATGATTTATTTGTTACAAATGCAAATATTTTAAATGAAGGTATCAATAAAAATATTGCAAACTCAATTTTAATCAAACCAAATCAAATTGGAACAGTAAGTGAAACTATGCTTACAATTAGACTTGCACAAAGAAATAATTATAACTGTGTAATGTCTCATAGATCAGGTGAATCAGAAGATGCATTTATTGCTGATTTTGCAGTTGCTCTTAACTGTGGACAAATTAAAACAGGTAGTACAGCAAGAAGTGATAGAATCGCTAAATATAATAGACTTCTTGAAATTGGAGCTGAGATTGGTTATGCAGAATACTTAGGAAAAACACCTTTTACTAAGTAATTTGAAAAATAAAATAAAATTAACAGTTTTAGCTATACTATTTATAGTTGCAACTGTTATTAGTGCTAATTATATTGCAAATTTATTGTTTGCTGGTAAAAATTCTTTGGAAACATATGAGAGTTTAAAACTTAAAAAAATACAATTAGAACAAAGTATAAAAAGAATGCAAAAGTATAATGCTAAACTGCAAAAAGATTATTTTGAATTAAAAAATTTGGAGCCAGAACAATGAAGAAAATATTAATATTAGGTATTACAACTATAAGTTTATTTGCAAGATTAAATCCATTCGAACCTGTTATGGTAGACAAAATAGATATAAATGAAACAAAGATAATCAAACTTCAACCAATTCCAGCTATCTTACCTGTAAAAAGTAAAGATGATGGAATAAGATCTGTAAAACTTATCTCAGAAGAGACAGAAAAATCTAAATCTATTGTTATGCTTAAAGATAGGGTAATTGTTAAAGAACTAACAAAAGAAGAACTTGCAGCAAAGTGTAGAGTGATTGAAAATTCTATACCAAAAGCTGTTGTTAAAGAATTACCTAAAGTTGTAATAAAACCAAAGCCTAAACCATTTATGCCTGAGGTTTATAAAGTATTACCATTTTTAACTATTGATTCTAAAGTAAATTCTATCTCTATTGAAACTAGAAAAAAATATAAACTTATTAGATATTATTTAGAACAAGATTCTAAAAAATTTGTATTTGATTTTAAAGGTAAAGTTTTAACTTATACTAAATTTAAAAATATTAATGCACCACATTTTAATTCATATATGGTCGGTAATCATCCTGAGGCAGATTATTTTAGAGTTGTAATTTCAGCTAAAGATAAAATGTCAAAATATAAAGTTGTTATTAAAAATAATATAGCAACTATAAACTACAAAAAATAATTAAAAAGATAAGTTTTAACTTATCTTTTTAGTTTTCCCTTATTTTCATTTAATTTATTTACTATTTTAATAAGCATCATTGCAATTATTACTTCTAATATTGCAGATAAAATAAACACATAATAATAAAAATGTGTTATTGAATGAGAATGTAAAGCTAAAGTAGCAACAGCAACTATTAGAGTTAATGGCATAGAATGTGATAAGGCTAACAATATTGAACCTCTAAGACCTATTGTTTTAATAAATAACATAGAAGATATTAGTCTTAAAGCTATCATTGCAAATGTTATAAGAAGAGCATAGTTTATTAGATTTGGTAAAAGTAATGATTTTAATTCAAATGATGTTCCAACCCATACAAAAAAGATAGGAACTAACCATCCAAAACCAAAATGTTCAAGTTTTTTTGGTAACTCTTTATTATGTTCAAAGAATGTTGCTATAAATACACCTGCAATAAATGCACCAAGAGCAACTTCAAGATGCAAATGAAGCATAATAGCAAGGATAAGAAAGAATATAGACATAGATACTCTTATGTCTTGTTCTTGAGTATCATATTTTGGCATCAAATATGTTTTAATCTCAGGATACCACCAAATAAGATTATGAAATAACTTATATATAATACCAATACCAATAAATACTAAAACTAGTTCAGTTAATGTTGAATAAAACTCACTACCTAATCCAAATTCTAATCTAGCACTTACAATTGTAAGAACAATAATAGAAACAATCTCACCAATAAGTCCAATGGTAATTGCAAGATTAATCCAAGCTTGATCACCATACTCTTTTTTAAGGGCAGCAAGAAGTCCAATAGAGATAAGCGGTATCGTAACAATAAATATTTTTGCTAAATCAAAATATAAACAAAATATTGTTGATATAATATAAAGTAAAGATGTATACAGAAGACCTTTTTTTAGGATATCTGGAGATACTTTAAATAGTTTTTTTAAATCAACTTCTAAACCAGCAAGAAACATTAAGTATAAAAAGCCAAGTTCTGCAACTAATGTAAAGATATGGTTTTCTTGTATAATTCCAATTGAAACAACGATCGAACCTAGTATTATTTCTATTGGAATAGTTGGTATTCTAGTAAGTCGTGAAAGTAGAGGGGATATAAATATTATTGCAGAAAGCATTAATATTATAGCTACTTCATTTGTCATAATTAACTATTATCTTTTACAATCTGTTGCTATTTCTAGACCTAGATTTTTAATATTTTCTATATCTTGTGAAGCAATTTTGCCGTTTGTAGTAAGATAGTTTCCTACAACAATTGCATTTGCACCATAACTAAATATATCATATTGACTCTCATTAAAAGTGATTTCTCGTCCACCTGCAATCATTAACATAATTTCATCACCTAAAATTTCTCGTGTAAGTGTTATAAGTTTAAAAGCTTCTTCTTTGCTAAGAGTATTTTTTGTTAGTGGTAAAGCGTCATTTGGATGAAAGAAGTTAATAGGTGTACTCATAGGTTGAAGTTCTTTTATAGAGTTTAACATAGAAATTCTGTCTTGAGCAGATTCACCCATACCAAATATACCCCCAGTACAAAGATTAAGTCCAACTTCTTTTACATTTAAACATGTTTGAAATCTATCATCCCAAGAATGTGTTGTACAAATAGTTTTGTAAAAATCTTTTGATGTTTCTAAGTTGTGATTATAGTTATCTACTCCAGCTTTTTTTAACTCTTTTAATTGTTCAATAGAAGCTATCCCATTACAAGCAATTACATTTATATCTGGAACTGCTTTTTTTACAGCTTTTGTTGCTTCACATACGAATTCAACTCTTTTATCAGTTAGGCCTGCCCCAGCTGTTACTAAACAATATCCAATAGCTTGATTTTGTTTTGCAATTAGTGCTTCTTTTACAATATCATCAATTGATTTATTTTTATATCTTTGTATGTCTGCTTGATATTTTACACTTTGTGTACAAAACTTACAGTCTTCACTACAAGTTCCACTTTCAATATTACATATTGCACATAGGTAGACTTTTTTAATTTCTTTCATGAATAAACTCTTTACTTTCCCAAGTTTTTGCATCTGGTTTTTTATAATTATAAGTTATTATATATTTATCTTCTTTAATTTCAAGCATTGCACACTCTGTAAGTGGCTTATTTCTTGCACATATTTCACCTGGATTTATAAACAAAGTATTATTTGTATATTTTTGTTCAAACATATGAGTATGTCCAGATATTACAATATCACTATCAGGAGCCATGTAAAAAGGAAGATGCATCATCTTAAATTTTAAATCTTTTATTTTAAAATAATAAGGCTCTTCTTTGATTTTATATTCACTTTGATACTGATATAAATTATGGTCATTATTACCAAATACACTTACATAAGTCAATCCAGAATTTTTTAATAAATCAAGATTTTCTTTTATCTCTAAATCTCCAGCATGCAGTAAATACTTCGCACCATTTGATTTAAGATAATTAATCGCATCTTGTGTTAATTCTGGTTTTCTATGACTATCAGAAAGAATAGCAATTTTCATAGCTATTTTTCTTCTTTCTTCTTAGTTGTTGTTTTTTTAGTAGTAGTTTTTTTAGCTGGAGCTTTTTTAGCTGTTTCTTTCTTTACTGTAGTTGTTTTTGTTGCAGTCTTTTTTACAGCTGTTTTTTTAGTTGTAGTTTTCTTTGCAGTAGTTTTTTTAGCAGGAGCTCTTCTACCTTTCGTTGGTTGATTTTTTATAATTTTCTTAACTTCATCCCAAGATAGAGCTTTAATATCTTGCTCATCTAGCTCTTTTGGAAGCTTATAATTTTTCTTTTTAGATTTTATATATGGTCCATATCTTCCTATTAAGATTTGAGTTTCTTCTTCTGGAAAATCTTTTAAAAGTGATTTTGCTTTTATCTCTTTTAATTCTTTAATAACCTCTAAAGCTCTTGGTAATTCAATTGTATATGGATCATCTTCTTTTAAAGAATAATATGTTGATTTAATTTGTAAGTAAGGTCCAAATCTTCCTATATTTACTTTAATATCATCTCCATTTTCATCTTGACCTAGTACTTTAGGAAGTTGAAGTAATACTAATGCTTCTTCAATTGTAATACTGTTTACACTAATATTTGATGGGATTGAAGCAATTTTTGGTTTTTCTTCATCTTCTTTTGTTCCACATTGTACATATGGACCATATTGACCAACTCTTGCTGTTACTGGTTTTTTAAGAGTTGGGTGCTCTCCTAATTCTCTAATATCAGAAAATTTAGCTCTTGGTGCATTTTCTGTTTTATCTTCAACATTTTTTACAAAATCGCTATAGAAGTTTTTCATCACTTCATTCCATGCAATTTTTCCTTCTGCAATATCATCAAATTGTTCTTCAACTTTAGCTGTAAATCCTAAAGAAACAATATCTTCAAAGTGTTCTACTAAGAAGTCATTTACAACTGTACCAATAAGTGTTGGTTTTAGTTTTTTATCTTCAGTTTTTATAATATATTCACGTGCTTGAATAGTTGCAATTGTAGGAGCATATGTAGAAGGTCTTCCGATACCTTCTGCTTCCATTTTTTTAACTAACGATGCTTCAGTATATCTTGCAGGTGGTTTTGTAAAGTTTTGTTCTGTTAAAAGTTCTTCAATATTTAAAGTTGTACCTTTTTTTATTGTAGGAAGAATTTTTTCAGTATTATCAAGTGCAGATTCTGGATCATCACTTCCTTCTGTATAAGATTTCATAAACCCTGCAAATACTATTCTTGTACCCTTAGCTTGGAATTCATATTCTTTATTTTTTCCTGCACTAATTTTATATGTTGTATTTGCAACAATTGCTTGAGCCATTTGTGTTGCTATTGTTCTTTTCCATATTAAAGAGTAAAGTCTATATTGTGCATTATCTAAATATGGTCTTACATCACTAGGTTTTAGTGCAAGATTAACTGGTCTGATTGCTTCATGTGCTTCTTGTGCACCTTTTGCTTTACTTTTATAGTGTCTAGGTTTTGCTAAAGAATATTCTTTCCCATATTCAGCTTCAATAACTTCTTTTGCCATAGATGTAGCAAATGAAGAAAGATTAACACTATCTGTTCTCATATATGTAATTAAACCACCACTATGACCAGGAATTGTTACACTTCCTTCATAAAGTTGTTGAGCTATTATCATTGTTTGTTTTACACCAAAACCAGCTTTTCTACTTGCTTCTTGTTGTAAAGTTGAAGTAGTAAAAGGAGCAGCAGGATTTCTTTTACTCTCTTTTTCTTCAATATCTTCTAGAATGTATGAAGCTACATTACAAGATAGTTCAATCAGCTTTGCTTCTTGCTCGTTATTTACTTTTGATGTTTTTCCATTTATTTTTGCTAATTCAGCTCTTAAAGATGGATCATTAAAATCAGCTTTTACTTTCCAAAATTCTACAGGTACAAATGCTTCTATTTCTCTTTCTTTGTCTACTATAATTCTTACAGCAACACTTTGAACTCTACCTGCACTAAGACCATATCTAACTTTTTTCCAAATAAGAGGTGAAAGTTTATATCCAACAGCACGATCAAGAATTCTTCTTGCTTGTTGAGCATCAACTAAATTTTGATCAACTTCTCTTGGATTTTCTAAAGCTTTCATTATCGCTGTTTTTGTAATCTCGTGAAAAACTATTCTTTTAATTGGATTTTTTTGAATTTTAAGAGCAGGGATTAGATGCCATGCAATTGCTTCTCCTTCCCTATCCTCATCGGCAGCTAGATATATAACAGTATCTTTTGTAATATTTTTCTTTAATTCCGCAATAACTTTAGTTTTATCTCTTGAAACCATATATTGAGGTTCAAAATTATTTTCAGGATCAAATCCCAACTTTGATTTTGGTAGGTCTCTTACGTGACCCATTGATGCTAGAACTTTATAGTCTGAACCTAAAAATTTTGTAATAGTCCGTGCTTTTGCAGGTGACTCTACAATTACTAAATTTTTCATTGATTGCCTTTATGATACTTATATTTATTATTAATATATAAGAAGAATTATTATTTTATGCGAATATTATCATAACTTTATTTATTTTTCTTTAATAAACTTATTTAAAGTAAAATGTAATATTTAATATAAATTTTGTTACAATTTATTTATATGAAAAATATATTAATAGTCGAAGATTCAAAAGTAATAAATAATTTGGTTAAAAATGAGTTAGTTTTGTTAAATTACAATTGCCATCAGGCATTTGATTTTAAAAAAGCTGAAGTATTTTTAAAAAATAAAAAATATGATTTAATTATATTAGATTTACATTTACCTGATGGTGAAGGTTATGAGCTAATAAATCAAATTCAGAATTTAACAGATACAAAAGTAGTAGTACTTACTGGTAATACTGAAAAACAACTACGAGAAGAGTTATTTCATCATGGAGTTTTGGATTATATAATAAAAGACAAAAATCTATCTTTTGCAATAAAAGAGATACATAAAATTTTACAACATCTTGAAAAACAACAATTTGATAAAGTTTTAGTAATTGATGATTCTTCTTTTATGAGAAAACAGATGTCTATGGTTCTTAAACCAAGGAATTATGAAGTAATAACTGCAAGCACGGCAAATGAAGGTTTAGAACTATTAGAAAAACATCAATTTGATTTAATAACATTAGATATGGAACTTCCAGATATGCATGGAAGTAAAGTTCTTGAAATAATCAAATCAAATCCTAAATATATTAATTTACCTGTTTTAATTATATCAGGTACTAATGATTCTAATTTAATTAGAAATATGTATAAAATGGGAAGTAGCGATTTTATTAGAAAACCATTTATTATTGAAGAATTTGTTTTAAAAGTTGATTTATGGTGTGATTATAGAAAGAAACACATCGAGGCTTTAAAACAAAAAGATATACTTTTATCACAACAATCAAAAATGGCAACTATGGGAGAGATGCTTGAAAATATTATACATCAATCAAGACAACCATTATCAGTAATAACAGCTGTTGCATCTGGTTTAGCAATGAGTGAAGAGGAAGCTAGCTTGCAAGATAAGAAAAAAATTGAAAGTTTAGGTGTTATTATAAATTCAGCAGAGTATTTAAGTCAGACTATGGGAAGTTTTAGAGATTTTTATAATAAAGAAGATAAAAAACAGAAATTCTCTTTAACTACTTTATTAGAAAAAGCCTTTAGTTTAACCTCTTCTAAATTTGAATCAAGAAATATTAAAATAATAAAAGAATTTGAAAATATAGAAATATATGGATATGAGATAGAATTATTACAAGTCTTTATAAATATTTTAAATAATACAAGAGATGAATTTATAAAACAAGATATTAAAGATAGATATATATTTATAAGTACAAAAATTGTAGAAAATAAAATTCAAATATCTTTTAAAGATAATGCAAATGGAGTGCCTATAAATATTATTAATAATATATTTGATTCACATTTTACTACTAAATCAAAAGAAAATGGTACTGGAATTGGTTTGTATATGAGTAAAGAAATTATTGAAAAACATTATAATGGACAAATAAATATTAAAAACGAAAAATACAAATATAATGATATATTATATACCGGTGCAGTCTTTACAATTTCATTACCAATAAATAAGTAAAAGTAACAATTTACAACATTACATTAAGGTTATTATTATATAATTTATAAAATTTAGTTATAAAGGTAATAAGTATGAGTAAGCAGTACGCTGATTATAAAGATATAGATCAAGAACAATTACAAATTGATATTGATAACATTAAAGAAACTATAGGAGATCCTACTCAAGAAGATTTTGATCATCTTTTAAAATTAGAAAGATGGGGAAGAATGTTTACATTTGGTGGATTTGCTCTTATGGTTATTATTATAGCTACTGGTATGACAGGATTTTCATTTTGGTTATTAGCAATTATTTCTGCAGTTTCTATGGGAATTGGTAATGTTGCAAGATGGGCAGATGTTACTCATCCTATTTTACATGGTGCTTACGATAAAGTTCCAAATATCCCTTATAGATATACTAAAAAAGGTTTTGCAACAGGTGTAAGAAGATATATTGACTGGTTAGATTGGATCAAACCAGACGCTTGGGCTTTTGAACATAATATTATGCACCATTATCATCTAGGTGAAGCAGATGATCCTGATAATATTGAAAAAAATATGGTTTGGTTACATGATGCAAAAATGCCAATGTTTTTTAAATATGCTTTTGTTTATATTTTTGCAGCAGTTTGGAAACTTGCATATTATGCACCTAACACACTTAGAATATTAGGAAATAAAGATAGAAGAAAAAATAAAATTCCAGAAACTATGGATTATGAAATAAGTCCATTTAAACCAAATGGATTAAAATTATGGAAAGATTACATTTTACCTTATGGTATTTTCCAGTTTGTATTATTACCAGCATTATTTTTACCTTTAGGGGTAGATGCTGCAATTAGTGCATTAATAATTCTAATTATGGCAGAAGCTTATGCAAACTTCCATTCATTTGCTGTTATTACTCCAAATCACTCTGCTGAAGATATTTATCAGTTTTCAACTCCACATAAATCTCAAGGTGAATATTACCTAAGACAAATTATGGGAAGTGTAAATTATAATACTGGTACAGACTTTATTGACTTTTGTCATGGATTCTTAAACTACCAAGTAGAGCATCATATATTCCCTGATAAAACTCACTTCTTTTACCAAAAATCACAACCTATTATTAAAGATATTTGTAAAAAACATAATCTTGAATATAGACAAGAAAATGTATTTAAAAGATTTTTAATGACAGTTGAACTTATGGTTGGAAAAACTAAAGTTTTACGAATAGAGGGAATCTAATATACAAAACAGTAATTTATAATAATTTATTAATTATTAAAAATTACACTACTATAAACTGTCCCATCATTCCAGCATCTTCATGTTCTAAAAAATGACAATGATACATATATGGAATTTTTTTGTCTTTATAATCAACCATTTTTACAATAAACTTTACACTTTCTCCACCTGGAATTCTTACTGTATCTTTATATCCCTTTTCATTGTTTAAAACATTAGATACTTTACCATCTCTTTGGATAATCATAAAATGTGTTGCATGTATATGAAAATTGTGTGTCATCATCATATCATTTTTTATTTCCCATATTTCAATACTATTTATTGGAACACTTTCATTTATATAATTTATATCCATACTAACTCCATTTATATTGAATTTTCCCATGCTTCCGGATAATTCAAAATATCTTGTATTAACAACATCTTTTTTAGAATATTTTTTAAGAGTAGTTAGTTTGTTTGGAATTTCAGTTGAAGTAGCTACTTCTTTATTAACTAAAATATTTAAAAATGATTTACCAAATCTTCTATCTACTAAGCTTATTGATTCATCTAAATCTTCTGAAAAATCAACAAGTATTTCAGCTCTTTCTCCTGGACTTAAAATCAAATTATATAATTCAACCGGAGCTTCTAGGAGTGAGTTATCTGTAGCAATTTGAAAAAAAGTACGATAATCATTAAATGATAAATTATATATAGAAGAATTCGATCCATTTAGTATCCTAAATCTTATGATTTTTGTTTCAACTTCAATGTATGGATCAATAACACCATTTGCAACTAATGTATTAGAAGTATATCCCATCATCACTTCTCTCATTTGTGGTTTATAATATAATTGTCCATTTTGATCAAAAAATCTATCTTGTAAAATTAAAGGGATATCATCTTTTCCATAATCTTTAGGTAATTGTAAATTATTTATTTCATTATCTTCTATTATAATTAAACCAGCTAAGCCTTTATAAACATGCTCTGCAGTTTTATTCATAGCATGGGAATGATACCAATTAGTACATGCTTTTTGATTAACTTTAAATTTTGATGACCATGATCTATTTGGTAATATACTTTGATGAGCTGTTCCATCTTGTGATGCAGGAAGATGCATGCCATGACCATGCATAGTTACAGCTTCTTTTAAGTTATTAGTGTAGTTAATTGAAACTGTTTCATTATTAGTTAATTTTATTGTTTCACCTAAATAATTTTGGTTTATTCCATAAGTATTAGTAATGTATCCATTAAAAAAAATATGATTTGATTCTTTAATTTGCATATCAAAGTTTCTAATACCATTTTTTAATATGCCAATATTTAATTTAGGTATAATTAACTTTTTTTTATTTAATATATTCTGTTTTGCATTAATATTTGTAGATAAATATATACTTGTAAATAGACTTAACCTGATAAAATTTCTTCTTTTCATTATCATATTCCTTTTTGATTATATAAAATAGTATCATTGTATATGTGTATTAAATGTGTAGTATTACTTACTAAGTACTTACAATTTTATTTTATAATTTTATAAATAATTTAAATGGAGAAATTTATGAAAAATAAAATATTATATATAGGTACGATTTCATTAGTTAATGTACTTTTATTGACAGGCTGTGGTTCTAGCAGTTCAAAAATTACAACAGATACAAGTATTATTGCAGATGGTAAGAATATTGTTGGTTCATTAGTTAAAGGACCAATAACAGGAGCAACAGTAAATTTAAAAGATAAGAATGGAAAATTGATTGCATCTACTATTTCAAATAATGGTACATTTTCTATACCAAAACAAGAACTTTCAAGTGAATATTATACTATTGAAAGTTTTGGAGGTAGTTATAGTGATGAAGCTACTGGCTTAAAAGTTACAATGAATAGCTCTCAAGGGTTAAAAACATATTTAACAAAAAGTGAGTTAGAAAATATTTTAATAAACAAACAATTTGTTGCAATTACACCTGAAACTACAATTTATACAAAACTAAGAAGAAGTGGTTTAGATGAAGTAACTTCAAAATCAATTATTACAAATAATATGATTAAAGATACTTCCCCTTTGAGTACTATGAATGGTGATGATTTTTTACAAACTGGTGATTTAACATCAGACTTTCCCGGTGACTCAAGTGAAGCATTTGCAAGAAATAGAGCAATATCATTTTCTTATATGATTAGAGATTTAAATCTCTCTGCTGATAAATCTTTTGATGTAATAGATTTAATTGTAGAAGATTATAAAGATGGAAAAGCTGATGGAATTGAAATAAATTCCAAAGATATAAATATTACAGAAGAATTTAGTTTATCTAGAACAAAATTATTTCAAGACACAACAAGTAAGTTAAAAGACGGGAACTTAACTCTAGGACAAAAAGATCAACTTAAAAAAATGGGATTTGATACTGAAAAATTTGCAGATAGTTCAAAAGA
>Ga0256826_1002004_pt1 | contig 12573 bp, 15 predicted proteins | sample CV79metaG_FD_185975 | JGI IMG/M metagenome (GOLD analysis project Ga0256826, IMG submission 185975) | Hydrothermal vent microbial communities from East Pacific Rise, Pacific Ocean - CV79 | ecosystem: Environmental > Aquatic > Marine > Hydrothermal vents | place: Pacific Ocean: East Pacific Rise... | reverse complement strand
TTTAGATGCTTGTGTAAACTTACTTTATACTTCAACTTGGTATAACTTTAATATCGAACTAGATAAACGTTATGAGGGTGATAATGAACCCTCTATGTTAAATGGTCCTTTATGTATGAATATTGATGTTATAGAAGAGAACTTAATGCTCCCACCTCTTGATCGTGGAAGTCTTATTACTATCTCTCCTGTTGGTGCATATAACTATACACAAGCTATGCAGTTTATTCGCTATAAACCAGCCGTTGTTCTAATAAATAAAGATGGCTCAACTCGCTGTATTAAAGAGATTGATGATCTTGAGACTGTAAACTATAAAGAGGTATAAATAAGAGTATGAAAAACTTAAAAGTTCTTTTTTATAGTGCAATAAAGCCTTACTCTGCACTTCTGTTTCTTAATAACAGATATGCGGGCTTAGCACTACTTGCCATCACATTTTTAAATCCATCAGTGGCAATTAGTGGAGCATTGGCTGTTATATTTACTATAATATTTGCAGAATTTATTGAGTTTAAAGATGCCTATTTAGCACAAGGGTTCTACATATATAACTCTCTGCTTACAGGTATGGGTATAGGTTTTATCTTCTACCCTTCTCTTATAAGTGTTGCACTTATTGCTATCTCTTCTATTTTTACATTTATGCTTGCATTTATGTTTAACCGACTTTTTAGTCTCTATAAAATTCCTATACTCTCTTTACCTTTTTCTATAGTAACAATGTTTGTCTATTTAGCATCATTAAAATACTCTGGGCTTCTCTCAACTCTTGTCAACAATGCAAGTATGTATGATATTGAACTTCCTCTTCTTATAAGTGGCTTTTTAAAGTCTTTTGGGACTATCTTTTTTCTTCCATCAAATATAGCCGGGCTTCTTATCACTCTTCTCGTACTCTACTTTTCAAGAATTACACTTATAATGGCATTGGTTGGTTACTACTTTGGTATTTTAATTCATAGTTATCTTATTGGCTCTTATACCCAAGCTCTTTATGATCCCTATGCATTTAACTATATACTTGTGGCTATTGCTCTTTGTGGTGTCTTTTTACTTCCAACTATAAAGAACTTCTTTTTAGCTCTTATTGGTGTTGCTATTAGTGTTGTTTTAACAGATGCTATCGGTATACTTTTTAACTACTACTCCATTCCTGTTTTTACACTCCCTTTTAATATTACTGTTATAGTCTTTATTTTTATACTCTCTATCATCTACTACAAAGGGTTTAATCTTGATATCAAGTATACCCCCGAAGAGTCACTCTCTAACTACCTTAGTAAAACTTTTCGCTTTGGTGAGTTATATACAAAAATATCACTTCCATTTAGTGGTAAATGGAGTGTCTATCAAGCCTTTGATGATGAATGGACACATCAAGGAAAGTATCAATATGCTTATGACTTTGTAAAAAAAATAGATTCGAAGAGTTATAAAAATGATGGTCTTTATGCCAAAGACTACTATGCTTTTGGGGAGTCAATTCTCTCACCTGTGAGTGGTTATATTATAGATATGAGACATGACCTAATCGATAATATAATTGGTAATGTTGATAGAGTCAATAACTGGGGAAACTACATTATTATCAAAAGTGATCTTGGATTTTTTGCTGAAATAAGCCATCTTATGCAGTACTCTATTACAAGTAGTGTTGGTGAGTATGTTCAAGCAGGTTCTATTATTGCTAAGTGTGGAAACTCAGGTTACTCACCAGAGCCGCATATACATATTCAAGTTCAAGAGCTCGGTATAATTGGAAGTTTTACAAGAGAGTTTTACTTTAGTGAATACCTAAAAGAGGAGCAACTTCTTCTTAACCAAGTACCACAAAGAGATGAAGAGATAAGTGGAGTTATTAACGATAGAAGTATTAGCTCACGTTTTATCTATATTTTAGATGATATCTTCGAGTATGATATCTTTGAAAATGGCAAAAAAATAGGCCTAGAGAAATTTATTGTAAAGATGAATACTGCGGGAGAGTTTTATCTTAATGATAATCTAGGAAATAAACTCTTTTTTTTCAATGACCTAAAACAGTTCTACTTCTACAACTATATAGGAGTAGACTCACATCTAAAATGGCTCTTTATCTTAAGCCCTCGTATTCCTTTTGTGAGTTCACAAAAGCTTATGTTTAAAGACTTTCTTCCTCTTTACCTCATTAAAGGTAAATTTGCTACCATTGGTATAGAACTCTTATCAACCATAAATAGAGAGTTTTACAAGGCAGAAGTTGAATATACATATTATCACAACCAACTCAGTTCTAAGTATGGTCTTGTTGAGATTGAAGCAACTAACAAAGCACACACACTTATAAAATACAATAATATCGAATTAAGGAGAACAGTATGAAAAAAATAATTATAAGCACTCTTTTGAGTGCATCTTTAGCACTTGGGGAGATTGTAAACATCTTACCTTATGGTGGAACAATTGAGTATGGAAATGATTCAACAACATCTGCAAAAGAGACAGCAGTACTCTATGGTGCTCATGCTAGTATTGGTACACTAAGTTACCTTTTAGAGATTGACTATGCACACATAAACACTCAGTATAAAGATAGTACTTTAGAAGATCTTTCTCAAGATGATATCACACTTGCCTATGCTTCTTACTCAGCAAATATAATGTTTAAAGTTGGTGGACACTACATAGATACAAATGATGAACAACTTGGTAATGCTCTAATAGGTATAATATCAATTGAAGGTTATAACTACTTTGACTATGATAAAGTAAGTTATGGAGTAAATGGCTTTTACTCTCACTATGAAAAAGGTCATGATGAGAACTACGAAGCAAAAACTGTTGCAATCACTCAACTCTCACCCTACCTTAGTTATTATAAAGCAATCAATATAAACTGGGGTAACACACTCCTCCTAAAAGCACATTTTCAATCTGCAGATAACTATATTCAAAAGGAGTATAGCTCTTATGAGATAAGTGACACTCTCTTTTATAAATCTCTTTTTTTAACACTTAAGTATTATGATGGAGAGATGCGAACAGGAGTTAAAGATAGTGGTTTTACAGTCTTTAATACCCTTGACTTAATGAAAAGCGGATATAGTGCCAAACTTGGATACTACCTCACTAAAGATGCTATTTTAAGTGCTAGTTATGGGCAAAATAGTTATGTAGAATATGGCTTAGTTAAAGAGAATACAAATGATGTAGCTATTGCATCTTTAAGTTATAGTTTTTAATGATGAAGTACTTTTTTATTCTCCTTTTTAGTGTTTTTTCACTTTTTGCTAGTAGTGAGTTTGAAGATATAAAAGAGCAGTACTTCAAATCATATGATTATGAACAGATGGGTAAATATAGTGAGGCGATAAAAGTACTTTCACCTCTTTATAAAAAGTACCCAAATGGATATACTCTAAATCTACGCTTTGGGTGGCTCTTTTTTCTCGACAAAAAATATAATGATGCGCAAAAGTACTATAAACAGGCTTCATTAATAAACTCCTATGCACTTGACCCTCGCCTTGGTCTTATTCGTATATACCTTAACAGAGCCGACTATGCAGAAGCGGAAATGGTCTCTTATGAGCTACTCAAAATAGACTACTATAACTACTATGCAAACCTCTATGTAACACAGGCTCTAATTGCTCAAAAAAAATATGAAATCGCTACAGATATTATTCGTAAAATGTTAGCTCTCTACCCTACTGATATTAGTTACTTAGAACAACTTGCCATTGTATATAAACTTACGAACTCTAAATATCTTCAAAAGCTTTATGAGGATATACTCATATTAGACCCAAATAATGTTTATGTAAGAAGTGAAATGAAATAATGTTTAAAATCCTCATCTGTGAAGAGAGTTTATCCTATCTCGCACCAAATATTTTTGCTAACTACTCTTTTAAAGTGGTAAAAAGCACAGATGAGTTTCTAGAACTAACCTTTAGAGAGGATTATGATCTCTATCTTCTTCATATGGAGTGCTATAGTTCACTCAAAGAGCTTCGAGAGTCTCAAGATACAACTCCAACTATTTTTATAGATGAGTACTACTCCCTTCACAATCTCAAAAAAGCTTTTAGTGTGGGGGATGATTATATTTTAAAACCTCTCTATGTAGATGATTTAAAAGTTCGTGTGCATTATCACTACTCTAAAATCTATAACTGCAGTAATAACATCATAATCTATAACGATTTTTACTACCATGCAAATTCTCAGCAGCTTTTTTTAAAAAAAGAGAAGATAAAACTCTCTCCGAGTGAACTTAAACTTGTAAGTCTCTTTTTTACCCACATTCAAAAGCCAATTTCTAAAGATATTATCTATGAGGAACTTCAGAGTAATAGTGATGGATCTCTTCGCGTTTATATCTCAAAACTCAATAAGCTCGGACTTAAGATAGGGTACGATAGATCCATTATAAGCTACACCCTTTCATAAATAATTACTCTTCTTAATTAGTGACAAAATAGTGACCATTTTTATTATTACACTTTAATTCACCTTTGTATAAACTTCTTCAAATACTTGAGGAAAATAGATGATTGAAAAAATTTTAAAAAGAGATGGTTCTTATGCAGAATTTGTCTCTTACAAGATTGAAGACGCCATAAAAAAAGCTTTTAAAAGCGAAGCTACTACTTATGACGACTCTATTTTACTTAATGTTTTACAAAGAGCAAACTTTAAAAGAGTTATCGCTGTTGAGGATATTCAAGATTTAATTGAGTCAGAACTCTACAAGGCTAGATACTTTGAAGTCATGCGTTCATTTATTCTCTATCGTCATACACATAAAATGCAAAGAGAGACTCTTTTAGATGAAGATACTACATATATTAACTCAACACAGACAGTAGAAGAGTATATAAATGGAAGTGACTGGAGAATTAAAGCAAACTCAAACACTGGCTACTCAAATGCAGGACTTGTAAACAATACTGCAGGAAAAGTAATAGCAAACTACTGGCTAGATAAAATATACTCTAAAGAAGAGGGCTATGCCCATAGAAATGGGGATTATCATATCCATGACCTAGACTGTTTAACAGGCTACTGCGCTGGTTGGAGTCTTAGAGTCCTTCTAGATGAGGGTTTTAATGGTGTTAGAGGTAGAGTTGAGAGTGATGCACCAAGACACTTTGCAGAGGCTCTTGGACAGATGGCGAACTTTCTTGGCATACTCCAGAGTGAGTGGGCTGGGGCACAAGCTTTTTCATCATTTGACACCTATCTAGCACCCTATGTCTTTAAAGACAAACTTAATTATAAGGAGGTAAAGAAGAGTATCCGAAGTTTTATATACAACCTAAATGTTCCCGCAAGATGGGGGCAGTCACCCTTTACAAACATAACCATAGATTGGAATGTTCCCCAAGATTTAAAAGAGCAGATTCCAACAAGTAAGCAAGAGCATCTATTTAATAATATAATTGATAGTCAACTAAGATTCAAAGCACAAGAGAGAGGGGCCCCTTCCCTCTCCGGTATGACCTACAAGCATTTCCAAAAAGAGATGAATATGATAAATAGAGCTTACTACGAGGTTATGACAGAGGGTGACAAAACTGGTCAGCCTTTTACGTTTCCTATTCCAACTGTAAATATAACCGAAGATTTTGATTGGTATGGCGAGAATACAGACTTGCTGTTTGAGAATACCGCTAAAATTGGTTCTTCATATTTTCAGAATTTTATAGGAAGCCAGTTTATGAGAGATGAGAATGGTTCTCTTGTTGAAAATCCAGAGGCTTATAAACCTGGACATGTTAGAAGTATGTGTTGTAGACTACAACTTGATTTAAGAGAGCTTCTTAAACGAGGTGGTGGCCTATTTGGTAGTGCTGAAATGACAGGCAGCATTGGTGTTGTAACACTTAACATGGCAAGACTTGGATTTTTACATAAAGATGATAAAGAAGCACTTATTTTAAGAGTTGATCAACTGATGAACTATGCCTATTCTACCCTAGAGAAGAAGAGAGTTTTCATTCAAGAACTTTACGATAGAGGACTTTTTCCTTACACAAAAAGATATCTCCCCGGTTTCAATAACCACTTCTCAACTATCGGTGTTAATGGGATTAACGAGATGATTAGAAACTTTAGCTCTGATGAGTATGACATAAGTTCTCAAAAGGGTATAGAGATGGCTACTGAGATTTTAAACCATATGAGAGATAAAATGATAGAGTTTCAAGAAAAAAGTGGAAACCTTTATAATCTTGAAGCAACTCCAGCTGAGGGTACTACCTATAGATTTGCTAAAGAGGATAAGAAGAGATATGGTGATGATATTCTTCAAGCAGGTATGGATGAAAATATCTACTACACAAACTCTTCACAAATTCCCGTTGCTTTGACAGATGACCCTTTTGAGGCTTTGAGTCTACAAGATGAGTTACAAACTAAGTACACAGGTGGAACAGTACTGCATCTTTATATGCAAGAGAAATTGAGTTCGACAGAGGCTTGCCGTAAACTGGTTAAAAATGTTATTTCAAACTTTAGGCTTCCATATATTACAGTAACTCCTCTCTTTTCAGTATGTCCTAAACATGGATATATCTCCGGAGAGTATGAGTTTTGTCCAAAGTGTGACGAGGAGTTATTAAACCAATTTAAAGAGGAGAAGGCATCATGAGTAGAGATGAAATACTAGGTCGTTTTAAAGACAAGAGACAAAAATGTATAGTTTATACAAGAGTTATGGGTTATCATAGACCTGTAGAGAGTTTTAACATAGGCAAAACCGGTGAACATAGAGAGAGAAAACAGTTTAAAGAGTAGTTATATTATTCACGATATAAGCAAATTTACACATCTTGATTATCCAGATCATCTAGCTGCCATTTTTTGGTTTAGTTCTTGTAATATGCGGTGTGACTACTGTTACAACCCTGAAATAGTCTTTGCTAAAAGCTCTGAGTACTCTCTAATGGATGCATTAGAGTTTTTAAAAACTAGGGTTGGGCTTTTAGATGCAGTTGTTCTCTCCGGTGGAGAGGCGACCCTTCATAACTTAGTAGAGTTTGTACAAGAGATAAAAAATCTGGGGTTTTTAATCAAGCTTGATACTAATGGTACGAACTATGAGAGTCTCAAAGAACTTTTAGATTTAAATTTACTAGATTTCGTGGCACTAGACTACAAAGCACCCCAATATAAATTTACCCAAATTACCCACTCAAACAGATATGAAGAGTTTTCTCAAACATTAAACTTACTCATAAGTAGTGATATAAGTTTTGAAACAAGAACTACTCTACACTATGATTTACTCAATGAGAGTGATATTAATCTTATTATGAAAGATTTAAAGCAAAGAGGCTATAAGGGTAATTACTATCTTCAAAAATTTATTGATACCAAATCTAATATTGGGAACCTTCAAAATCCACACTATGATTTTAACCCAAAACTACTCTCAAACGATATAAAAATCCACTGGAGATAAAATTCCATTCTCTTGACATATATCATCTTTTTGATTGTGGTTATCAGTTATACTTCGCCCATCTTAAATAAGACAAAATTTGTCCTATTTAAAAAATCTTCGAGTCTTAGGGACTTTTTACAAGGAAAAATTATGAAAAAAATTATTTTAACAATTGTTGTACTATTCACTACATCACTAATAGCAGAGGTAGTTCACTACGATACTAAAGATACAAAAAAACCACAGATTACTAAACCTAATTACCCTTCAACTAGTTTATATACTAAGTAAGTAATTTATTAATTTGATATCCAAAACCTTTTAGGTTTAGAATTAACTCTTTAGAAGTTTTTTGACGAAACCTTCTAATGAATGTTCTAAGCCTTTCATTACTTACCTCTTCATCCCCCCATAGAAGAGACTTTATCTTTTTATCTTTTATCATCTCATTTTGAGAATAATTTTCAATTAAAAAGCTTAGAAAAATTTTCTCATTTTTTGAGAGAGAGACATATCTACCATTTTTATAGAGAGTTTTTTTTGTAGTATTGAATGCAAAGTCATCTGCAAGTTTTATGAGTTTACTCTCAAGCTTTTCACTCAAAGAACTAATATAATCCAAAAGCTCATCGGGATCAAAAGGTTTAATAAGGTACTTCACAACACCAACATCAATGGCATTTAAAAACTTATCAGTCTCACTAAAAGCACTTAAAATAATAATAGGTACATCCGCGTTTAAACTTCTAATCTCTTTAGACATCTCTAAACCATCCATATTTGGCATCATAATATCTGTAATGACGATATCAGGTGAAAGACTTTTAAACATCTCTAAGCCCTCTTCTCCATTAGAGCTAATATGAAAACTATAAAAACTATCTCCAATGGCATTTTTCAGGAGTGAGGCTAACTTCTCTTCATCTTCAACAAGTAAAATCCTCAACTCTTTAAGAGCTCGATTACGCATTATTTGACCTTAGTGGAATTTTAATTGTAAAGAGTGTTGTTGATTTTTTAGACTCTACATTTATAGATCCATTTAAACCTTTTTCACAAATCATTTTGGACATAAATAGTCCAAGACCAGTCCCTTGACTTTTATGTTTAGTTGTATAGTATGGTTCAAAAATTTTATAAATACTCTTCTCTTTCACCCCACCTGCATTATCTTCAAACTCTATACTTGCAAACTCACCATCGCGTTTAACACTTATACTTATCTCCCGTATCAATATGCTATTATCAACAAAGGCATCTACTGAGTTTTTAAAAAGATTTATAAAAACTTGAGAGAGTTCATTTGCTATACCAAAGACTTCAAGAACTTCAATATCTACTCTTACTGAAACCATCTCTTTTTCTAAAAGTTGTTCTAAGATACTAAGGGGTTCATTAATACTGTCTTCTATTTTAAAAGACTCTTTAGCCTTATTTGGTCTAAAAAAGTTTGTAAAGTCATCTATAGTATTAGACATATTTTTTATAATATTTTTACTCTCTCTATAGAGTTTTTCAACCTCATCTGTTGTATCACTTAAAGCTGCTTTTTTCATACTAAAGAGTGTAAGATTCAACTCAGTAAGTGGCTGTCTCCACTGATGAGCGATATTTGCTAGCATCTCACCAAGTGAAGCTAAACGTGACTGCATAAACATAAGCTTTTGCTTCTCTTCATTTTTGAGAATCTCTTTTTTCACTCTCTGCTCTAAGGTTGCATTTAACTCTTGTAACTCTGCAGTTTTTTCATCTACCCTTTTTTCTAAGGTAGCATTTAACTCTTGAAGTTCTAGCTCTCTTCTTTGAAGCTCTTGTTTATAAAAAACCTCTTTTGTAACATCGTAGCGAATAGCAATAAACTCTTCAATCTCTTCATTTTCATCTAAAATAGGAACAACTGTTGTGTTGACATAAAAAACACTTCCATCTTTACTTAGATTTCTTACTGTACTTTTATAGATTTTTTTAGCTTTTATCGTATCCCAAAGGAGTTTAAATTTTGAGGCGGGTACATCTGGGTGACGAACTATATTATGGTTGGAACCAAGAAGCTCCTCTTTTGTATAACCTGAAATTTTGCAAAATTCATCGTTGACAAAAGTGATGATTCCATTTACATCAGTTTTAGAGATAATATTGCTTTTTTCTATAGCTTCTTTATACTGTTTTAACATAGCTCTATTCTATCTAAGATAGACTTATTAAATACTCAAACTAATCCCATAAAATACTTACTCCATACTCTGGATTCAAAACAACATGCTTTTTATAGTAAACTTTTTTACCATATTTTTTACTCAAGAATTCAAGCTCTAACTCCTCCTCATTTAAAAGTGTTCTTACATCTTTATACTGTAACCACTTTCCATACTTAGCTAAAGAGTTCTGCCATATCTTAAAATCACATGTAGAGTTCTCTGTTACTTCATACATCTCTCCATCTTCTGTTTTCCAGTGAGCATTAGTGCAAGCATAGAGTTTTACCTTTTTACCGGAGACCTCTTTATCTCGTACCTCTATGTGACCATCATCACAGTAGGGACACTTTCCTAAAATCATTTTTTATACCTTTTTTCTTTTATTTTAACCCGTTCATTGCGTTTAGAGCTTTTTTATTGCAAATTGCCATATTTATTTATGCTAAAATTAAACTATGCAAACAAATGAGCTCGAACTACTAAAGAACTTAAACAGCTCTTTTGAAGATGAATTTTACAAATACTCTAAAACTCGAAAGTATAAAAAAGGCTCTTCTCCTTTTTATGCTAATGAGCTTTTAAAATATTTTTATATAATGGTGAGTGGAAGAGTAAAAAGTTACCAATATAATCTTGAAAATAACAAAGAGCAGACAATCTTTATATATAAACGCGGTGATATGTTTGATGTTATCTCTCTGCTTGATAACAGAGAACATGAGATAAGCTATGAGGTTCTTGAGGATTGTACACTCTTAGAACTCCCTATAGAGAGAGTTCGTTTCTGGCTTAACAACGACATGCAGTTTAATCAGAAATTTTTTCCCTATCTAGCAGCTCAGATGCGCCATACTGAAGAGTTAGCAACAGAGCTCTCTATCTACGACACAAAAGATAGACTTATAAACCTACTGATGCAGAACCTCAACCCTGAGAACAGATTTAAATATAACCTACTTCAAGACCTCTCAAACTCTGAGATAGCTAAACTGTTAGGAACTGTACGACATGTAATAGAGCGCACTCTCAAGCAGCTCAAAGATGATGGAGTGATTCAGACAAGTCGTAAAAACATTATTGTGACAAATTTTCAAAAACTTTTAGAAAAAACCTCCCAAATGCTACTTAAGTAGCAAAACTCTTTTTCAAATTTTTCTATCATACGGGTATAAAAAATATTTGAAGGAGTTAATCATGTTTATTGCAAGATATACAAACCCAGTGAGACACTATCAAAGAAGTGCTGAGCTCTTCAGTGAGTTTTTTAATTCACTTGAAAAAGAGGAGTCAAAAGAGCTGTTTGACTTTACTCCGGCTGTAAATACACGAGAGGGTAAAGAGGCATATCATATTGATGTTGATCTTCCAGGAATTAACAAAGAAGATGTGGAGATTAGTGTTGATAAAAATATACTTACTATCTCTGGTAAACGTGAAGTTAAAGAGGAGGTTCAAGAGGAGAATTACTACCGTGTTGAGAGTAGCTATGGAACATTTAGTAGAAGTTTCACTCTCCCTGAAAAAGTCGATGTTGAAAATATTAGAGCAGCTAGTGATAATGGTGTATTAGAGATCATTGTGCCAAAACTTACTGTTTTAACAGATAGTGTACAAAAAATTGAGATTCAATAAAAAATATTTTAAATAATTTTTAGGAGGTTTATTATGGATTTAGCAAAAACATCAAAAGAGTTAGTAAATAGAGTAGAAGAGTCAGTTGAACAAGGTTTAGAGACAATTAAAGAGAGTTTTCATAATGTGGCATCACACTTGCCATTTGCAAATCTAGCAAAAAACTCGAACGATACCTTTACAATTGAAGTAGATTTACCAGGTGTTAAAAAAGAAGATATAGAATTAAAACTTGAAGATGACTTTTTAACTATCAATGCTATCAGAAGCTTTAAAAATGAGATTAAAGAGGAGGACTACTACCTCTGTGAGTCAAATTTTGGATTAATTTCAAGAAGTTTTGCACTCTCTGATAATATTAATAGAGATAAGATAGAAGCAAAATATGAAAATGGTAGACTCTATCTCACATTAGAGAAAAGTGAAGATAAGAAGACAAAAAGTATATCTATATCATAGGAGAACACAGATGAAAAAACTACTACTATCACTTTTTACTGCATCACTATTAACAAGTGCTGCGATGGCAAACAACACATTTATAAACTCAAACTATGAGGCTGAGTTTCAAGAGATGCAGAAATTTTTAGACACAATGCTAGGATCACACTTGACTCGTGCCAAAATAGGGAACTTAGGTTACCCACGAGTTAATATGCAAAACACTAAAGAGAACTATATTTATGAGTTTGACCTAGCTGGAGTTCCTAAAGAGAACATTCAACTCGCCATAGATGAGAATAATCTCTTAACACTTTCAGGGAAAAAAGAGACTCAAACAGAAGATAAGTCAGATAACTATGTGAAACAGGAGATTTTTTATGGAAGTTTCTCAAGAGTCATAAAACTCCCTGATGATATCGACCAAGAAAAACTAGAGACAAAGTATAGTAACGGCATTTTAAAACTCACTATAGGGAAAAAAGAGCTTAAAAAACCAAAGTCAAAAATTTTACAGATAAAATAGTAGGCTTTTTTTGCTAGAATTCGCTTATGAATTCCTATACAGATAAATTTAAACAAGCTATTTCAAATACTTTTTTTCATAAACTCCCCCTTGATGAGCAGATGTTCATCGAGGAGAAGTCACACCTTTTAAAGTTTTCCCTTCAAGAGATAAAGCAGATAATCAATATTGCTCGTGATTTAGAGATGTGGAGTGAGCCAACTTTAGAGAAAATCTTTCCAGGTCATACACAACGTAAGGTTGTTTTTTCTCGTTTACGAAAAAGTTATGAAGCTATTCGAGATAAGAAGAACTCTTATGAAAACTTTACTCTTAAAAATATTCCAAAAGAGCAAAAATTC